>Ga0302311_10000253_pt1 | contig 68191 bp, 61 predicted proteins | sample III_Palsa_N1_3_FD_200449 | JGI IMG/M metagenome (GOLD analysis project Ga0302311, IMG submission 200449) | Peat permafrost microbial communities from Stordalen Mire near Abisko, Sweden - III_Palsa_N1_3 | ecosystem: Environmental > Terrestrial > Soil > Palsa > Peat permafrost | place: Sweden... | reverse complement strand
CCGGGCGTGATCCCGAGACCCTGTTCCTCAGCCGCGACGGCAAACCGCTGGAGCCCAAGCGCCTGTCGGAGAAGGTGCGCGGCTACGTCGAGCGGGCGGGCGTGCCCAAGGCCGGCTCCTGCCACCTGATGCGCCACACGGCGGCGACCCTGATGCTGGAGGGCGGCGCCGACATCCGCTTCATCCAGGCCCTGCTGGGCCACGAGAGCCTGGAGACCACCCAGATCTACACCCAGGTCTCGATCGGCAAGCTGACCGAGATCCACGCCGCCACCCATCCCGGCGCCCGGCTGGCCAGCGATAAGGCGGCCCTGGAGGCGGTTCTGGCGGCCGAGCTGGACGCCTCGGCCGAGGACTGACTCTTCCCCTTAGCTGCCCCTTCCCGAGCGCGCGCATGCGTGCAAACCTCCACCCATGGCTGTTCTGGCGCTCAATCCCGAGCCGGCGAAAACCGCATCAAGGGCGAATCCAGCTCTTCGGCGATCCGCGCCCGCGCGCAGGCCGGCAAGCTACGGAGGCGTCTGGGAAAATCGGCCGCCTTATGACCGGGCTGCGTCAAGCGGATCAGTTGTTGACGGCGATCCGCTGAATGAGACTGATCCGGAGGGGTTGGTAAAGGTGATCTTGTATCCCAGGAATACTGGGAATCCGGCGCAGGACGCCGAGAATGCGGCGCTCCGCGCCGCTGCAAACTCAGAGCCCGACCTGTCAGGGGTCTGTCAGGTTTATGCTCATATGAATGAGAACGGAGTGGAAGTCGGGCCGGGTGATGTAGCGAGAGACCCCGCCGGGATCGCACGCGTACTTAATTCGATGGGCTGTAAGAACACGCACATCGTACTATTTCTAGGTTGCCGGGCAGCGGCAGGCGCTGATCCGATAGCGGAGCGATACTCGAAAGAGGAACACGTGCCGACCGTAGGGAGCACACGGTCGACCTGGTGGCAAAATGGCCATTATTGGGGCACCTGGGGTCACACGAATAATGACGTAAATAATCCCAACCCAAACTTCGGCGATCCTGGGCAATGGCGACCGTTTCCGGGATGGTAAAACTCCCACATCGCGATCTATATCATTTACTTATATTTTGTATATCGGGCCTTATTTTTGGCTATCTCGCATATAGATACTTCTCATTTGTCACATATGTTATCCAACAGCTGTTGAATTATACGTGTCCGTCGAAATCTGTGAGTCAAATATGCACGACGAATGAAAATACACTTACAGCCGAATGCGCCCCTTATTGCGCAAGTAATATCTCCTATTTCTACGCTCATCACGTGACGGAAATTATTGCAATATTGTTTGCTGTTCTCATGTGTATATACGGCGCATTGTATGCGATTTCTCTAAGACACGTTCGGCGCTATCGCACAATGACGGGGTCGCAGTAGGAACCCGTCAACGCCGTGCTCGGTGATCAATCGCGTTGCGCGCACCTCGACCTACTACGGCAATGCCAGCAGACTTGAGCTTCCTGAGGCGCGAGATGAGGCCTGCCGTGAGGCAGGATAAAGGGGCGCGATGTGCGGGGCCATCGCCGGGCGGTCGGGGCCTTGTTTTACAAGGCCTTGGGTCATCGCGGCGCGAGGTGCGCGTAAACCCCGCGAGGTGAGCGAACCGCTCGACTTCATACATGGCAACGGGTTGGCGCGAGGTGCGCCGGCCGGCTCCACGCCAGGGCTCGCCCCTCCGGAACCCGACATTGTGGACAAGGGCGCATATACCGGTCGTGTGGGCTACACCCACCCGACCGCTGCGGCCGGGCTCCGCCCGACACCCTTCAAATCCTCCGGACTTGAGCCAAGGGCGCTGCCCTTAGCGATCCCAGAGCGCCGGCCGGCGCCAGAAAGCCGCCCTGGTGGCCCAGGGCGCGGCGCTGAAGGCCGTCGGCGTCTTCTGTGGTGATGTAGGGGAGCGGAGCCGGCCGGCCGCCTCAACCCCGCTGACGCGCCCTGCGGGCTCGGCCTGGCGACCTCGGGGTGTGACCCGCCCGTCCGTCCCCGCTTGAGGCTGTCCATGCGGATCGAGGGGCCGATCCGCTTCGGGGACGAAGCGGCCGGTCGAGGGGGGCTTGAGAGCTGCTAAACGGCTTCGCCAGAGGCGCGGCTGAGGGCCGGACTTGGGGGCGGTCGCTGCGATGTGGCCGCCGATCGGCGGCGGCTTCCTCAGCCGATGATCTGGCCGATAGCGAGGCGCAAGGCGTCCTGGTCTTCGGCCGCGAGGGCGCCGAGCCGGCGGATGACTAGGCCTTGTTCCAGGGTGGCGAAGACGGGCTTGACGGCCGAGGGCTTGAGGAGGCCGGCGGCCTGCCAGTGGCGCAGCCAGACCTCGCCCAGGGCCGGCGTGGGGCGTAGCTGGCTGGTGACGGCCATCATGATCAGATCGGGCCGCTCGACGTTGTAGGCGCGGCTGGAAACGATGACGGCCGGCCGCTGCTTGGAGGCGGCCTGGCTGGTGAAGGGGAACGGCACGAGGACGATGGCGCCGAAGCTCAGGGCCTGGGGCTTGGCGGGACCTCGGGACCTGGCGGTGGCGGCCTTAGATGGCATCGTAGGCGTCGTCCTCGGGGTTGCTCCAGACGGCGGCGAAGGCGGGCGCGCTGGCGGCCCTGGCGGCGCGGACAAGGGAGCGGTCCTGGTCGCGCTGGCGGATGAAATCCACGAAGTCCTCGACCTCGGCGAGGCGGTCCATGGGGAGTTCGTTGAGCTTCTCGATCAGGGCCGGGTTGGCGGGCATGGGAGCCTCCTTAGGCGACGTGCTGGGCCAGCACCGTGTCGAGCATCTCGACCACGAACTTCTGCTTGGCCTTGGGCAGTTGAGCGATGGCGTCCACCTGCTGTTGCAGGCGCGAGACCGGTCCTCGCCGGGGCGCCGGCGGAGGCGGTCCGTCGTCGGCGATCAGGGTCTCGATGGGCATGGCCAGGGCGCGCGCTAGCCGGGGCAACAGGGAGACCGGCACGCGGCGGCGGCCGACCTCGTAGGAGGCGAGCTGCGGCTGCGGAATACCCAGGCGCTCGGCCAGTTGGACCTGTGTCAGATCGGCATCCTTGCGAGCCTGGGCGACGCGGGCGCCGAGGGCTTGGAAGAAGGTGCGTTCGTCCGGAGTCATGGCCAAGCTCAGGGGGTGCGCGATCGGAATGGCAGCGCTTCGCATCAGCCTAACTCCCCTTTTACGGAACGACGTTGACTCTATGCCATAATGACATAGAACTTGTCGAGTCGTTGACGCATTTTGCGCTTGACAGGTTTTTAGGGAGACCCCGCCGATGGCCCGTATCCCGGACGTGGAGATCGAGCGGCTGAAGGCCGAGGTGAGCCTGGTCCGGCTGGTCGAAGCCTCTGGGGTGGCGCTGGAAAAACGGGGCGCCGATCACGTCGGCCGCTGCCCGTTCCATGACGACAAGACGCCCTCGCTGGTGATCACGCCGGCGAAGAATCTGTGGCGCTGCTTCGGCGCCTGCGACGCCGGCGGCGACGTGATCGCGTGGGTGATGAAACGCGAGGGTGTGAGCTTCCGCCACGCGGCCGAACTGCTCAAATCCGACTATGCGCCGGTCCCGTCTGCGGCGCCTGTGGCGATCAAATCCACGGTCGCCAAACTGCCCACCCTGGCGACGCCGGCCGAGGACGCCGAGCTGCTGAATGAGGTGGTCGGTTATTACCAGACGGCCCTCAGACAGACCCCCGAGGCGCTGGCCTATCTGGAGCGCCGGGGGCTGGTGCATGGCGAGCTGATCGACGCCTTCCGGCTGGGGTATGCGGACCGGACCTTGGGCTATCGGTTGCCGGCGGCGAACCGCAAGGCGGGGGCCGAAGTGCGGGGCCGGTTGCAGCAGCTTGGCGTACTTCGCCAGAGCGGTCATGAGCACCTTCGCGGCTCGCTCGTGGTCCCGATCTTCGACGCCCATGGCCGCGTCGCCAACCTCTATGGCCGCAAGATCAGGGACGATCTGAGGCCCGGCACGCCGGACCATCTGTACCTGCCGGGGCCGCATCGGGGCGTGTTCAATCCCGCCGCCCTCGCCGCGAGCGACGAACTGATCCTGACCGAGGCGCTGATCGACGCGCTGACCTTCTGGACGGCGGGTTATCGGCACGTCACGTCCAGCTACGGCGCCGGCGGCTTCACCGACGAGCTGTTGGAGGCGATCGTCAGCCACGGGATCAAACGGGTGCTGATCGCCTACGATCGGGACGCGGCCGGCGACAAGGGCGCGGCGGCCGTGGCCGAGGTGCTGGCCGCGAGGGGGATCGGCGCCTATCGGGTGAACTTCCCCAAGGGGATGGACGCCAACGCCTACGCCCTGGCCGTGAAGCCGGCCCCGAAATCCCTGGGGGCGCTGCTGCGGTCGGCCGAATGGATGGCGGGCGGCGGGTCGAAGAAACGGACCCTGACGCCCGTGCTGGACGAGGACGAAGCCGCCGCCATGGTGTTGGAGCCGGAAACGCCGGCGCCTGCCCCAATCGCCCCCTTAGCGGCTCAGGAAGAAACGAGCGTCACGGACGCCAGCGCTGCCGATCTACCCGAGCCGTCGGTCGCCAGCCCGATCCCGCCGGGTCCGCCGCCGGCCGTGGCGGCGCAGATCGGCGCCGGCGCTGGCGGACAGGACATCGTGATCCGGCTGGGGGATCGCACCTGGCGGGCGCGGGGCCTGGCGCGCAACACCTCGGCCGAGAGCCTGAAAATCAACCTGATGGTCCGGCGCCCATCAGCGGATGGGAGCGAGGCCTTCCACGTCGATGGCCTGGACTTGCTCAGCGCCAAGGCCCGCGGCGGCTTCGCCGCGGAGGCGGCGCTGGAGCTTGGTCTGCCGCTGGAGGCGGTCAAGCGGGACCTTGGCCAGGTGCTGCTCAAGCTCGAGGCCGTGCAGGAGGACGCCCTGGAGCAGGCCCGCCGCGCGGCGGAGAAGGCGCCGGCGAGCATGAGCCTGGTGGAGGAATCCGAAGCCCTGGCCTGGCTGAAGGCGCCGGACCTGATGGGCCGGATCACCGCCGACGTGGCCGCGTGCGGCGTGGTCGGCGAGGAAGCCAACGCCCAGGCGGTCTATCTGGCGGCGCTCAGCCGCAAGCTCGACAAGCCGTTGGCGGTGCTGATCCAGTCCACCAGCGCGGCCGGCAAGAGCGCCTTGATGGACGCGGTGCTGGAGCTGGTCCCGCCGGAGGAGCGGGTGGCCTACTCGGCGATGACCGGGCAGAGCCTGTTCTACCTCGGCGAGGCGGACCTGAAACACAAGGCGCTGGCCATCGCCGAGGAGGAAGGCGTGCGCCAGGCCGCCTATGCCCTGAAACTCCTGCAAAGCCAGGGAACGCTGACCATCGCCTCGACCGGCAAGGACCCGGCGACGGGCAAGCTGGTCACCCAGGACTATACGGTCGAAGGCCCCGTGGCCCTGATGCTGACCACGACGGCGATCGACCTGGACGAGGAGCTGAAAAACCGCTGCCTGGTGCTGACCATCGACGAGAGCCGCGAGCAGACCCGCGCCATCCACGCCCGCCAGCGGTTCGAGGAGACCCTGGAGGGGCTGACGGCCGGCGAGGACCAGGCGCATATCCGCACCCTGCATCACAACGCCCAACGGCTGATCCGCCCGCTCAAGGTGGTCAACCCGTTCGCCGAGCGGCTGACCTTCCTGGACGAGCAGACCCGCACCCGGCGGGACCATCGCAAATATCTGGCGCTGATCCGAACCATAGCCCTGTTGCACCAGCACCAGCGGCCGGTCCTTCAACTCGTCCGGCCGGGCGCCGCCACGGGCGGGGGCGAGCCCGTGGCCTACATCGAGGCGACGATCGCCGACATCGCCGCCGCCAACCGCCTGGCCCATGCCGTGCTGGGGAGCACGCTGGACGAGCTGCCGCCGCAGACCCGGCGCCTGCTGGGCCTGGTCCGGGACATGGTCACGGCCCGCGCGGCGGCCGAGGCCGTCAAACCGCGTGAAGTGCGGTTCATCCGCCGCCAGGTCCGCGAGGCCACGGGCTGGAGCGACACCCAGCTCAAGGTCCACCTTAGCCGGCTCTTGGAGCTGGAATATCTGATCGTGCGCCGGGCCATGGACGGCCAGCACGCCGCCCGCTTCGTCTACGAGCTGGTCTATGACGGCGAGGGCGCCGACGGGGCGCCCTTCCTGATGGGCCTGATCGACATAGACGGCCTTGGGGAGGCCCTGGCCGCCGAACAGGCCGCGAACGAAATGAGCTACGACCAGAATCGGTCGGAGCCTGGGGAAGATCGGTCTGGGTCCGGCCGGCCCCTGGTCGGCCCCCGGTCGGGGGATGGTCGGGCTGCGGAACATGACGAAACGCCCTTGCCCGACAAAGGCTTGGGCGAGGCGGACACGCCGACCCCGCCAAAGGCGCGTCTGGGGCGCAACGGCGCGGCTGTCGTAGCCGCAGCCGGGTCATACGCTTGAAGCCATGAGCCGGCGCAAGCTTCCCCCGCTGCCAGGGACCGGCGATCCGGACAGCCTGGCCGCGTTCATGGAACGCTGGCTGAATCACTTGGCGGTCAGGAACTACGCCGCCGCGACGATCAGGAACCGGCGCGAGGCCTTGTCGATCTTCATCCTGTGGGCGTCCGAGCGGGGGCTGAGCGAGCCACGGGAGATCACCAAGCCGATCCTGGAGCGCTACCAGCGCCATCTGTTCTACTGGCGCAAAACGGACGGCGCCCCGCTCAGCTTCGCGACGCAAGCTCATCGCCTGATCCCGGTGCGGTCCTTCTTCCGATGGCTGACGCGGGAGAATTACATCCTGTCCAATCCGGCGTCGGAGCTGGAGCTGCCCCGCGCCGAAAAGCGGCTTCCCTCGGCCACCCTGACGGCGGAGGAGGCCGAGGCGGTGCTGGCCGTCCCCGACGTGGGCGAGCCCTTGGGCCTGCGCGACCGGGCGATGCTGGAGGTGCTGTACGCGACGGCGATCCGGCGCACGGAGCTGATCCGGCTCGGCGTGTTCGACGTGGACTGGAGCCGGACCACCTTGATGATCCGGCTGGGCAAGGGCGCCAAGGACCGGATCGTGCCGCTAGGCGAACGGGCCAAGGCGTGGCTGGCGGCCTATCGTGACCAGGTGCGGCCCCAGCTCGTCGCTGGCCGCGATGCCGGCGTCATGTTCCTGACTCGTGACGGCAAGCCGTTGGAGGGCAAGCGGCTGTCGGAGAAGGTGCGGCGCTACGTCCAAGGGGCCGGCGTGCCCAAGGCCGGCTCCTGCCACCTGCTGCGCCACACCGCCGCCACCCTGATGCTGGAGGGCGGGGCCGACATCCGCTTCATCCAGGCCCTGCTTGGCCACGAGAGCCTGGAGAGCACCCAGATCTACACCCACGTCTCGATCGGCAAGCTGGCCGAGATCCACGCCGCCACCCATCCCGGCGCCAGGCTCGCCAGCGATAAAGCCGTACTCGCCGCCGCCCTGGAGGCCGAACTGGACGCCTCGGCCGAGGACTGAATCTTCCCCTTAGCCGCCCCTTCCCGTGCGCGCGCACCCGTGCAAACCTCCACCCATGGCTGTTCTGGCGCGCCGATCCCGCTCTTCGGCGATCCGCGCCCGCGCGCAGGCCGGCAAGCTATGGAGGCGTCTGGGAAAATCGCCCGCGTTATGACCGGGCCGCGTCAAGCGGATCAGTTGTCGACGGGGATCCGTTGAATGAGAGGGATCCGGAGGGGTTGCTTAGCCCCCAATTCGTTCCAAATCCCGAGCCCACGGTCACCCCTCAACAGTTACTCGCAGGGCTCGAATGCTTGTGGAATCAATTCATTGGATGGCACCCAGTTGTCGCACTCGGCGGCGACGTTTCGGCGGCGTCGGGTCCGGGCGTCGCTGTTGGCGGGGGGCTGGCGACTATCTTCACGCCGCAAGGGGTGTATGGTCAGTTTTATGGAACGTTGGGTGGGGCAGTGGGTGAGGGCGCTAACGCGGGCCCGCAAGTAAGTTTTAGTAATTCCACAAGCGCCTTCTTTGGCCCGTCCTGGGGCGGCTCTGCGTCGGCCGGCCCGGTGAGCCTTTCAGGCAATGGTAACCAAAACGGGGGCACCTTCTCGGTCGGATCGGGGGCTGGCTCTGGCGCATACTTCACTGGAACGGACACCGAACCCCTTGGGCCGGCCGTCAGCCTGACCCCCGCTCTGCAAGTCCTTATCAGCAGCGATCCGATGCGTTGAGCGAAATCAAGCCACATGCAGATTCGACAATCAATATTGGCGCGATGCTTAGCTTGGGGAGGAGTTCGTCTCTCTATTTGAATGAATAGCACTTGGTTATCAGTGTTGTCTCTAATTGTAACAACTATATTATTTGTTGGCTTATGTCTTAATCGCACGATTACAAAGCGTTTATATATATTATTAATACCTATTAATATCGTTACAACGTTATTACTGTCAATATCGTTCAAGATTGACACTGTTCATTCTCCAGCGCCGCCGGTTGCTTTTACGAATGCCTTTATTACCTGTGTCTCGTTTTGCACTATAGTTCTATTGGTGTTTCTGTCGGCAAGATTGCGCAGGTTTATGCTATCAGCAAATAAAAGACGCGGGGGCTGATTGGGACTTATATTGGTGTCGCCTGATTGGGTAGTTTTGACGGGGTACTGCTTTTGAAGACTTGCAGTCCGCACGTACGCGCCCCTTCCGAACTCTAGATGATGAGGCCCTAACGGGAAGGTGGAGAGACGACGGAGTTCATTTTTTCAGCGCCTCTGAAACCATCAGCCACGCCCTGGCGATTTTGTCGCCCGCCCGTCGCTAGCCGACCGCCGCTTCCGTTGGGGGCACGCGATTCTGAGCGTTACGTGGAGCCCTGTCCTGATTGCTTGGAAGTCATATAACCCTTGCCCTTCTGGTAGACCGAACCAAAGAACCGGTTCGTCCCAGGCTCATTTGAACGCACCGCGATTGCGTCGAATGATTCGACCCACTCGGGATGAGCCTCTAGAAACGCGTCAATAGTCTGACGATTGCGACGATCTGCGTCCGCATCTCCTTTCCATTCGGACGACGGTTGGTCGATAACCAATATGACTTGGCCCTTATCGACGCCTACGATCGTGGCCTGCATAATGTTGTATGTCTGATCGCCTAGGCGCCACCTGAAGGGCGGAGGCCCTTTTAATTCGGGTGGCGGCCTGAAGGATGCGTAGTCGCGCGAGAACGCAGTCCAAACAGGAGGCCTACAATCTGTCCAAGCATGATCGCGATGGGCATTTCGCCCGGGCGACACTCAAGTGCGCGTTGGAGGCCGTGTGCGCCAATGTGGTGATGGTGGTCGCGCAGTATGGCCTGGAGCGCGCCCTGGGCGACGGTTCTCTGCTGATCGCTAACTACACCCTCGCCGAAGCCCCGACCTGGACGGCCAACGAGATCTACACGCCGCCGTACGATCCACCGGGTTGGCAGCCGGTGGACTATCCGTTCTGAGGCGAAGCGGTGCGGGCGGGCTCCGCTGGCGGTGTCGAAAACGTCAGCACCGAACGCCAGTTTCGATCGACGAACGGGTCTGCGAAAGCCTCGCCAGCCATCAGGCGCCAGTCGGCGGTTCGATCAAAGCGGTGAGCTGGATTTGGGCACTCCAGGATGGCGTGCCGGTTCTCAACGTGCTCGGCCAGGTAGTCCAAATGGAAGACATAAAAGACCACGAGCACGATGCGTTCGGTGTTGCGAAAGAAGTCTTCGACGGCGTCGAGCATCTCGCCGTTGAAGGCGATATCCTGCCGGCGCGGACCGAGCCATTCCTGGGGCAGCTTCACAAAAACAATGCCCGGCATATCGGTCGGTAGCTGGCTGCGGGCCTTCTTTAGCGACTCGGCGATGGTCTTGCCGGAGCGCGCCGTGCCCGCGAGGATCTTGCACTTGACGTCGGCGCAAGCCGTCCGGCCAGGCCTGTACGCAGGTGGTCGATCTGGGCTGGGTTAAAATACACGTTGTCGCTCGCAGCCCAGAGGACGGTTCAAACGCTATATTCGTACCCTGTCTTGAAGACGACAGGTGATGCAGCGCGAAAGGACTTGAAACGCGCCGCGGCGGACGGTCTGTTGCGCACATGCAGCCGTCTGGCCAATAACGCCTCGGCCACCCTGGCGTAGCCCGCCAAATTGGGGGTAAATGCAGGGGTATTCGGTGATATGTCGCCGAGCAAAAGCACGATAATTGAATATCTTATGGCCGTACTTCGATGCTTCTCGACGCACCAAAGTCATTCTGACCCGCAGGCCGACCTCGTCGGCGAGGCGCTCCGTGGTCTAGACTGGGCGTTATCGCCTGGGAGGGCCGCATGGGGATCGACCGCCGTAAATTTGCTGCGCTGGTGGTCGGCGTGCTGGCCGCGCCGGCCATGGCTTCGGCCCAGGACAACGGTCGCCACAAGGTTGGCGAGGCGATGGCGCGGTTCGCCGCCATCACCCCCAACGCCGGCGGTCTGGTTTCCGTGCAGCAAGGCGGCGATCAGTGGGAAGTCGCTCACGCCGCCGAGACGCCGCTGTTCGTCGGCAGCGCCATCAAGACCTTCATCCTGGCCCAGGCTCTGCGCGAAGTTGAAGCCGGCGCGCTCAGCGAAGAAGCGCAACAGCCCATCGACGACAATGTCCGCTCGCTGATCAGCCCGGTCTTCGCCAACCTCACCGGCCAGACGCAGCTGCGCAGCGCGTTGGAGGCGATGATCGCTCACAGCGACAATACGGGGACCGACGTCGCCCTGGCCGCCTGCGGCGTCGACAAGGTCCGGGCTCTCGTCGCGCAGGCCGGCCTCGCGAACACCCGCGTCTGCAGCTCGACGCGCAAGCTGTTTTCTTACCTCGCCGGCGCGCCCTTGGGCGCGGACATCGGCTGGCAGGGCATGCAGGGGATCATGAAGGACGTCATGCCCGGCCCGCCGCGCTCGCCGATGAACGGCGAGGAGACCATGGCCAGCAGTCCGCGCGATCTCGTCAGATGGTACCAGACGTCGCTCGCCGGGGCCTATTTCGCCAAGCCCGAGACCCTCGTCGAGTTCAAACGCATCCTTGCGATGGGCGATGCGATCTCGCAGGTGGCGCCGCCTGACGTCGCCGCCTACGCCAAGGGTGGCAGCATCGACTGGAACGGCTTCCACTGCTTCGCCTTCGCCGGTCAGGTGGTCTTCGGCCAGGCCAGGGCGAACCTCTGCTTCGCTGTCAACTGGCAGGGCGATGACGCGAGCGTCAAGCCGACCTTCCTCGCCTACAAGAATGCGGTGGCCGACGTCCTTGTCGCGGTCCAGAAGGCCGTCAGCTAGGCGCACAGCACAGTATCGGTGAGCGCGCCCTCGCGGGGGCGCTCCCGGTTCCTACTGCGGCTGAGGCCGTCCTTCCGGCCGCCGGCCAGCCGCCTCCTCGGCCGCCCTGGCGCGTGCAGCCGCGGCCGCCTGTGTCGCCTGCGTGTGCTGAGCGGCGACGACCTGGGCCTGGTGCGCCGCCTGCTGCTGCGCCTGGGCTTCGCGGCCGGCCTGTTCCTGGGCCTGCACATGAGCGGCGCGGGCCTGCGCGGCCTGCATCTGGGCCTGATGGGCCTGAGCCGCCTGGGCCTGGCGCGCCTGCACGGCGGCGGCCGCCTGCTGGGCCCGTTGGGCGGCGGCCGCTTCTTTCTGAGCCTGGAACTGGGCGACCTGTGCCTCCTGGGCGCGGAACTGAGCCTGGCGAGCGGCCAGGATCTGGCCCTGGTGCGCCTGGGCCGCCTGCTGGGCCGCGGCCGCCTGCCGGGCGCGCAGAGCCGCCTGTTGCTGCTCGATCGCCTGAGTCTGGGCGCGGGCTTGGGCGGCCTGCTGCGCATTGGCGGCAGCGCGCGCCTGGGCCTGCATCTGGGCGTGCTGAGCGGCCAGCTGTTGTTGCTGGGCGATCAGGGCCTGGTGCTGAGCCTGGGCCTGGGCCTCGGCCTGACGCGCGGCCATAAGGTTGTGCGCCGAGGCCTGCTGGGCGGCCTGGGCGGCGGCCATGCGTTGAGCGGCCGGACCACCGCCGGGCGCGCCGAAGGGCGCCTGACTGGGGCCGCCGAAGGGACCTGGCGGGCGGGCGCCCTGGAACTGGCCCTGCGGACCCTGGAACTGGCCCTGCGGACCCCGGACCTGGCCCTGCGCACCCTGGAACTGGCCCTGCGGACCCCGGAACTGGCCCTGCGGACCCTGGAACTGGCCCTGCATGGGAGGCGGGCCATTGTGATGACCGAAGAGGCCGCCGGCGATCACGCCGCCGGCGACGCCAGCCACGCCCACAGCCGCCAGGGCCTCGTCGTGCTCGCGCTGGGCCCGCGCGCCGTCGTTGTAGGACTGGTCGTAGCGATAGGCTTCGGCCTCGCGCCGCCAGCGCTCCTGCTGCATCTGCTGGTTGTATTGCGGGCCGTACTGGCTGTTGTAGGCGTTCCAGGCCGGGTTGGCGGCGATCTGCTGATTCCAGGTCCTGTCGTAATTCTCGTAGGCGTCGCGACGCTGGTTCCAATAGGCTTGCGGAACGCCGTAGTGCGGTCCGCGCGCGCCACGCCACAGGCCTTGCCCGCGCAGCCAATAGCGGCCGCCCCAGTCCCAATAGGGTCCGTTGTCGCCATAGGGCAGGGGACGGCCATGGCGGTCGTAGACCACCACCAGCACGCCATCCTGATAGCCGTAGCCATAGTCGGGATCTGAGACGTAGTAGGGGGCGTCCTGACCGGGCGCGTAATAGTAGTAGCGATCGCCGCCGCCCGGGATCGGCTCGGTGATCATGTAGTTGCCGTCGTTGCCCTGCCAGGCCCAGGGGCTGGCCCCATCATAGTTGTAGGCATAGTCGGGCGGCGCGTCGCCGAAACCGTAGCGGGCGCGGTTCGCCCGCTCGATGAACGCATACTGATCCTGGGGATTGGCGATGCGCGCGCGCCGGATGCCGTAGGCAGGGAGCTGGGTGGGGGGCGGCGCGGCGGCGAGCGCCGTGGTCGCCGGCGCGTCGGTGAGGGGCAGGGTCGCGACCGGCGCGGGCGCGGCCGCGACGTTCGAGGCGTCGGCCACGTTGTTGGTCGCGCCGCCGTTCTGATTGCAGCCCGCGGCGAGGCCGGCGAGGGCCGCGATCAAGGCGAGCCTGGAAACACGGTGGTCGAGAATCGTCATCAATCTGCTCCTGGGCCCCTCGCGAGGCTTAAACGCCGAATGTCGCCATTGTGTCCAACCTGAAATGCATGAAGGCTGACGCTCGCCTTCACCCAGCGTTCATTCACCGTGTGGGCGCTCGCGGGAGCGCATGCTAAACGCCCCGCATGATCCCAAACCACGGACCGATGATGGATTTCGGCCTTGGCGAGACCGCCGAGGCGATCCGCGAGACCACCGCCCGGTTCGCCGCCGATCACATCGCCCCGCTGGCGGCCGAGATCGACGCGAGCAACAGTTTCCCGCGCCAGCTCTGGGTCCCGATGGGTGACCTTGGCTTGCACGGGATCACCGTCGAGGAGGCGTTCGGCGGCCTCGGCCTCGGCTATCTCGAGCACGTCGTGGCCATGGAGGAAGTGTCGCGCGCCTCGGCCTCGGTGGGCCTCTCTTATGGCGCCCATTCCAACCTCTGCGTGAACCAGATCCGCCGTTGGGGCTCCGACGACCAGAAGCGGCGCTACCTGCCGAAACTGATCAGTGGCGAACATGTCGGGGCGCTGGCCATGAGCGAAGCCGGGGCGGGTTCTGACGTCATCGGCATGAGCCTGCGCGCCCGCCGTCAGGGCGACCGCTTCGTGCTCAACGGGACCAAGTTCTGGATCACCAACGCGCCGCACGCCGACACCCTGGTGGTCTACGCCAAGACCGCGCCCGACGAAGGTAGCCGCGGCGTCACCGCCTTCCTGATCGAGAAGGACTTCAAGGGCTTCGCCTGCTCCAAGAAGCTCGACAAGACCGGCATGCGCGGTTCCGACACCGGCGAGCTGGTGTTCGAGGATTGCGAGGTGCCCGAGGAGAACCTGCTCGGCCCTGAGAACGGCGGGGCCGGCGTCCTGATGAGCGGCCTCGACTATGAGCGCACTGTGCTGGCCGGCGGCCCGCTCGGCATCATGCAGTCGTGTCTCGACACTGTGCTTCCCTACGTGCGCGAGCGTCGGCAGTTCGGGCGGCCCATCGGAACCTTCCAGCTCATGCAGGGCAAGATCGCCGACATGTACGTCGCCCTCAGTTCGGCCCGCGCCTACGTCTATGCCGTCGCCAAGGCGTGCGATGCCGGCAAGACCACGCGTTTCGACGCCGCCGGCGCCATCCTTCTGGCCTCCGAAAACGCGGTGAAGACGGCGCTCGAGTCGATCCAGGCGCTAGGCGGGGCCGGCTATCTCAAGGAATTCCCGGTCGAGCGCTATCTGCGCGACGCCAAGCTCTACGACATCGGCGCCGGCACCAACGAGATCCGTCGTTTCCTGATCGGCCGCGAGCTGGTGGGCGCATGAGGGGTCTCCTGCTTGCGCTGGGCCTTGCCGTGCTGGCGGGCGCCGCCGAGGCGCGCCCTGTGGCCGCGTGCCCAGAAGGTCTGAAACCCCAGATGACGGCCGAGCTCTTCTTCGGCGCCGACATCCCAGGCGGAGGCCGGGTGAGTGACGCCGACTGGACCGCCTTCCTCGACCACCAGGTGACCCCGCGCTTTCCGGACGGCCTCACCACCTGGACGGCCGATGGTCGCTGGTTGGCGCCCGGCGGCGTGCAGACCCACGAGACTTCGCGGGTGCTGTGGCTGATCCTGGCTGGCAAACCTGGCGAGCGTGAGATGCTCGAGGACGTCCGTGCAGCCTACAAGACGCAGTTCAGGCAGATGTCGGTGCTGCTGGTCGAGCACCGCGAGTGCGTCGGGTTCTAGGGGAAGCGGCGGCGGAAGAGGGCCGGGGCTCCACGCTGAGTTCGGCGTAACCGGTCGCGGCATCCAGTCGCCGGCGGAAGTCCAGCAGCGGCGCCTCGCCGATCACCAGCTCCACCGTGGTGTTGACGATGCAACCCGGAACGAGATGGCCGCCGACGCAGGCGCCATCACGCCGCGCCAGGCTGATGTGAACGTGGAGTCCATCCTGACCAAGCGTGCCGGCCAGCGAGACGATCTCCATCGGCTCGTCAAATGTCGTGACAATCTCTACCTCACCGATCGCGCCGGGCATCCGCAGGCGGGCGGCGGCGAGGCTTCCCACGCCGGTGAGGATGAAGCCGGCGCGCAGCGCGAGCCGCTCGGTGATGCGCTCAAGTTCCGCTCTGAGATCGGTCCCGGGCGTCAGGCGGAAGGCGTGCACGCGCATGGCCGAGACCTATGCCACCCCGCCGACGGCGAATGAAGCGCCGCCTAGGGTCTGATCACCGTCAGCTGAAACGGCCCGGCGTTCGCAGCGGCGTGAGCGATGGCCTCGTTGGCCGCATCCAGACCGAACTCGGTCAGGTCATAGCGGGAAAGGTCGACCAATCCGGCGCGGACCAGCCGCACCATCCGGACCACGGCTTCGCGCTCATACATCCACTTGCCGCGCAGGGTGACGTCGTTGTGCATCAACCAGTTGTAGTTGAGCGCCAGGTCCGACCTCACCCCGCCCATCAGCACCACGCGTCCGCCCGGCCGCACAGCCTGGACGGCCGCCTGGACCTGAGACGCGCTCGCCTCGCGTGGCAGGAAGTCGAGCACGAAGTCGATCGGGCCGTCGGCGGCCTCGGCGATGCGGCGCCGGTCCTCCGCCTCGACGCCACTCATCTGCGCAGGGCGGACCCGTGGGCCGAATCTGCGGACGAGATCGTCCAGCGCCCGCTGGTTGCGCCCCGTCGCCACGATCGTTCCGGCGCCCATAGCCAGAGCCACGGCGATTCCGGCCCCGCCAAACCCGCCGGTGGCGCCGCTCATCAGCAGAGACTCGCCGGCCTTGAGATCGCCTGCCAGCAGTCCGCCGAAAGGCACAAGCAGCCTACCAAGGGCGGTCCAGCGGCCGGCGTCGGCGGCGTCGATGTCGCCGATCGGTGTGACATTCTCGGTCGGAACCAGCATCTGCTCGGCATAGGAGCCGTGGTGGTAGAAGCGATGCAGGGGCAGGGCGGCTTCGGTCCGATAGGTCCAGCCCTGCAGGATGGTGTCGGGGTTGAGCGCATCGTCGCGCGCCCTGATGGTCGGCTCGCAGAACACCCAGTCGCCGGCCTTGAGCTTCGTCGCGTCCGGCCCGGTCGCACGGACGCGGCCGATGCCGCCGGCCCCCGGCGCGACCGGCAGCTCCAGCGCGTAGTTGCGGCCGCCTGAAAACACACCGGCCGCGTAGCCGGCGACCCCGGCCGCGACCACGTCGACGATCACCTCGCCGGTTCCCAGCCTCGGATCGGGCAGGGTCTCGATGGCGAGCGGTTCGCCGAAGGCGTTCAGGACAGCGGCTTTCATCGGCGCCTCGCGGGAAGGTGTGGCCCAGACCCTAGCGCCAGTTTCCCATGATCTCTAAGCAGATCTGAGATCGGGAGCGGCCCCTGGCGTCACGGCGGTCGGCCGTCTCGCCTCAGGTCGGATCGGGCGCCGCTTCAGCTGCGACGCAAGCGCCACCGGAGGAACTGCCGACCTCCGGCGGGGGTTTCTCTAGCGGACCTTGAAGGGAAAGGGCCGCCTTTCCCGTCGGCTCCAGAAAGAGGAGCGACCTCATGCCCCGCATCATCACGCGCCTGTTCGACAGTTTCGGCGACGCCGAGCATGCCGTCATCGAACTCGAAAAGGCGGGCGTTCCGCCCGGCGACATCAGCCTCGTCTCCCACAAGTACGACAAGCGTCATGCTCACGTCCGTGTCGCGGTGCGGGAGCCCCACGATCTGACCTCGAGCCAGGCCGCCGCCAAGGAGGCCGCCACCGGCGCGACGGTCGGCGGCATCGCCGGGGCCGCCGGCGGCGTGCTGGCCGGGCTCGGCGTCCTGGCGATCCCCGGACTGGGACCGGTCGTGGCCGCGGGCTGGCTGGCGACCGCCGCGGCCGGCGCAGTGGTCGGTGGCGTCGTGGTGGGCGCTGTTGGCGGACTGATCGGCGCGCTCACCAACGCTGGGGTCAGCCGGGAAGAGGCTGAGGTCTACGCCGAAGGCGTACGTCGCGGGGGCACCTTGGTCAGCGCCAAGATCGCCGACGACAAGCTCGCGACCGCGGAAGCGGCGCTCAGAGCCACACCTTATGTCGATATGGACGCGCGGGGGTCTGCCTATCGCTCCCACGGCTGGAACCGCTTTGACGAGAAGGCGCCACCCTATTCGGATGAAGAGATCGAGTCCGAGCGCCTGAGGCGGGTCGGCCGCTGATCGAGCTCACCGGCGTCCGCCGCGACACCATCGGCGAGTTCTACCCTCCGCCTGACGCCAATGTTGGCCAGGAAGGTCTCGTCGTGGCTTACGACCACAAGGGCGCCGTCGTAGGCGGCGAGGCCCGCTTCCACGGCTTCGACCGATTCGACATCCAGGTGATTGGTCGGCTCGTCGAGGACCAGAAGGCCCGGCGGGGTGGGTCCGCCGAGCACGCAGGCGAGGCCGGCCCGGAGGAGTTGGCCGCCGCTGAGCTCGCCAGCGATCTGCAGCGCCGCCTCGGCCCGGAACCCGAACCGGGCCAGCGCCGCCCGGCAGGCATTGTCGCCGGCGCCCGGGTTGAGCCGCCGGAAGTTGTCCAGGATCGAAGCGGCTGGATCGAGCAGGCTGACACCCTGGTCGAAGAGCGCCGCCGCGGTTCCGCGCCGCACGCGTCCGGTGAGCGGGGGCAGGGCGCCGACGATCACCGCCAGCAGCGTGCTTTTGCCGGCTCCGTTCGGCCCCATAATGGCGATCCGCTCGGGGCCGATGATCCCGATGGAGATTGGCCCCAAGACGGGCTGGCGTAGCGCATATCCCGCCGTAATCGCCTCCAGACGAACCACCTCCTTCGCAGCCGGAAGGCGGGTGGAGGGCAGGGCGACGGACAGCGGCGCGACGATCTCGATCCGCTCCCGCGCAGCGGCGCGGCTCGCCTCCGCGTCCGCCTTCTGCCGCTCGGCCAGCTTCGCTTGCTCCGCCCCCGTGGTCTCGGCCCGCTCGCGGCGGGCGTTGGCGAGCATCTTCGGCATGTCGCCCCTGGCGGCTTTCCGCCGCCCGGCGCGGTCCCTGCGCGCCTTGCGTTCGGCCTGAGCCTGGGCGGCGCGGGCGGTCTCGGCGATCCGTCGTTCGGCCTCGGAGAGCTCGCGCTCGACCGCGGCCATCTCGGCCCGCTTGCGGGCGCGGTACTGGCTCCAGCCGCCGCCGTAACGCGCCGCACCCAGGGTGGTCAGCTCGACGATGCCATCCATGTGTTCGAGCAGGTCGCGGTCGTGGCTGACGACCAGGGCGCCGGCCGTCCAACCGGCGAGCAGCTCAGTCACCGCCGCGCGGCCATCGCGGTCGAGGTTGTTGGTCGGCTCGTCGAGGAGGAGGAAGTCCAGTTCCGCGAAGACCAAGGCGGCGAGGGCTGCGCGGGTGCGCTGGCCGCCCGAGAGCGCTGCGAGCCGCGTGCCCGGCTCGGCGGCGAGCCCCATGCGGCCGAGGGCCGCGTTCATCCGCGCCTCCAGCGTCCAGTCCGCGATGGCCAGGTCGTTGGCCGTGGCTCGGCCCGCCGCCGCTCGCGACAGCAGGGAGATCGGCTCTGAGGCGCCGAACAGATCCGCCAAGGTCTCGTCCGGGTCGACCTGCACGGTCTGGCGCAGCACCGCCAGGCGTCCGCCGACGGCGATCGATCCTGAGTGCGGCGCGAGCTGGCCGGAGATCAGCCGCAGCAGCGTCGTCTTGCCGACGCCGTTGCGCCCGACGATCCCGACGCGCCCGGGTCCAAAGACAAGATTGAGATCAGTGAACAACGCTCGTCCGCCGGGTGCGGACCACGTGAGATGGCTGATGATGATCGATGGCGCAGACATGACTTCCCCGACGGCGAACGCGAATGACGTTGCTGTTGGGTGGGATCACATCGGGTCGGGCTCTCCGGCAGGCCGTGCAAGACTAGGGTGAGGACAGGCGGAGTGCAACGAACTGATCTTCTCCTCCCCCACTGGGGAGGGGGACCGCGAAGCGGTGGAGGGGGCGAGGCTTTCAGAACGTCGCCGGCAAGCCCCCCTCCCGGCCTTCGGCCGTACTCCCCCCAGAGGGGGAGAGAGCGTACTCCAGACGAGACAAAGGGCCGGCCCGCGAATGCGAACCGGCCCTTCCATCGTCGTGACCGCGGATCGCGCGGGCTATGCCCGGCTTACCGCGACCTGATCCTTCAGAGCGTCAACGACGCCGTCAGGAGCGAGCCTCCGTCATAAGGCTCCAGGCCGCATGCGACCGCAGTTGGAGACAATGAGACACTGGACCACCTCCTTTCAGCTGTTGAGCAGTCCAAAGAATATGGCCGCTCTTCGCGTGAGTCGCAAATGTCCACGCCTTGACATCGCCGGAGGGGCGTGGCCATCGGGCGCCTTTCGCAATTCCCCCCACCTGAAAGCCTATTTCTCATGCACGCCTATCGCTCCCACACCTGCGGCGCCCTCCGGCTCGCGGACGTGGGCGGCAATGTGCGTCTGTCCGGTTGGATCCACCGCAAGCGCGACCACGGCGGGCTGATGTTCGTCGACCTGCGCGACCACTACGGCCTGACCCAGATCGTGCTTGGGCCGGGGACGCCCGGCTTCGACCTGATCGAGCGCCTGCGCGCCGAGAGCGTCATCCGCATCGACGGCGAGGTGGTGGCGCGCACGCCCGAGACCGTGAACCCGAACCTGCCCACCGGCGAGATCGAGATTCGGGCCCGCGGCGTCGAGCTGCTGTCGGAAGCCGCCGAGCTGCCGGTGCCGGTGTTCGGCGAGCCGGACTACCCGGAGGAGTTGCGGCTAAAGTATCGCTACCTCGACCTGCGCCGCGAGACCCTGCACGACAACATCGTCCTGCGCTCGAGGGTGATCGCCTCGCTGCGCCGGCGGATGATCGAGCAGGGCTTCACCGAGTTCCAGACGCCGATCCTCACCGCCTCCTCGCCGGAGGGCGCGCGCGACTTTCTGGTGCCCTCGCGCATGCATCCGGGTCAGTTCTACGCGCTGCCCCAGGCGCCGCAGCAGTTCAAGCAGCTGCTGATGGTGGCTGGTTTCGACCGCTACTTCCAGATCGCGCCGTGCTTCCGCGACGAGGCGGCGCGGGCCGACCGTTCGCCCGGCGAATTCTACCAGCTCGACATGGAGATGAGCTTCGTCACCCAGGACGACGTCTTCGCCGCTATCGAGCCGGTGATGCTGGGGGTGTTCGAGGAATTCGCCGATGGCCGGACGGTGACACCGGCCCCGTTCCCGCGCATCCCCTACCGCGAGGCGATCGCCAAGTACGGCTCAGACAAGCCGGATCTGCGCAACCCCCTCGTCATGCAGGATGTCTCAGAGCATTTCCGCGGCGGCGGTTTCGGCGTCTTCGCGCGCATCCTGGAAAACCCCAAGGCGGCGATCTGGGCCATCCCCGCCCCCGCCGGCGGTTCGCGCGCCTTCTGCGACCGCCTGAACGACTGGGCCAAGGGTGAGGGCCAGCCGGGTCTCGCCTATATCTTCTGGCGCGAGGGCGAGGAGGGCGGCGCCGGCCCGGTCGCCAAGAACATCGGCCCCGAACGGGCCGAGGCCATCCGCGCCCAGCTGGGCCTGGAGGTCGGGGACGCGGTGTTCTTCGCCGCCGGCGAGCCCGCGGCCTTCTACAAGTTCGCCGGCGCGGCGCGGACCAAGGTCGGGACCGACCTCGGCCTCATCGAAGAGGGCCAGTTCAAGTTCTGCTGGATCGTCGATTTCCCGATGTACGAGTGGAACGAAGACGACAAGAAGATCGACTTTTCGCACAACCCGTTCTCGATGCCGCAGGGCGGGCTGGAGGCGCTGAACGGCCAGGATCCGCTCGAGATCCTCGCCTATCAGTACGACATCGTCTGCAACGGCGTGGAGCTCTCCAGCGGCGCAATCCGCAACCATTTGCCCGAGATCATGATGCGGGCCTTCGAAATCGCCGGCTATGACGCCGCGACCGTCGAGACCCAGTTCGCCGGCATGCTCAACGCCTTCCGGTTCGGCGCGCCGCCGCACGGCGGCATTGCGCCCGGCGTCGACCGCATCGTCATGCTGCTGGCCGGCACGACGGCGATCCGTGACGTGATCTGCTTCCCGTTCAACCAGCAGGCCCAGGACCTGATGATGAACGCGCCCTCGCCGGTGACCGACAAGCAGCTCAAGGAGCTGCACATCCGCGTCGTCCCGCCGCTCAAGGCTTGACAGCAAACCCACCATATTGAGGTGACCTAAGGTGGATTCAGCGCCGACGGCGGCAGTCGGGGGCGGTCAGGCCGGGCGGCAGGAGCGTGCGCGCGTCTCCGCATGACGCGTCGAGCTGCCGCTGGGTAAGGCCGCGCGCGCCGCCCAGATTCGCGCCGGTCAGATTGGCCCCGTTGAAGCTGGCGCCGGCGAGATCCGTCGCGGTGAGATCCGCGCCGGCGAGATCGGCGCCGCGGAAGTCCGCCTCGGTGAAGTCGCCGCCATTCAGTCTCGCGTCGGCGAGACGAGCGTCGCGGAAGCTGGCGTGGTCGAAGCGCCCGGCGATGAGCAGGGCGTGTTCGAGGACGCCGTGGTCGAAGCGCGCCTCGCGGCCGTCGACGCGCGTGAGGTTGGAGGCGGAAAGGTCGGCCTGGTCGGCATCGGCGTGGTTGAAGTTGGCGTTGACGAACACCACGCCGTGGGCCTGAAGGCCATCGAGGCGCGCCTCGCGGAAACTGGCCAGGACGAAATTGCCGCCGATGATCGAGCCGCCGCGCACGTCGGCGTGGCCGAGGTCGGCGCCGGTGAAGGTCGAACCGACGAAGCTGGCGCCGCGCAGGTCCGCGCCGGCCAGCGACGCGCCGGCGAAGTTGGCGCCGACGAACTTGGCGTCCACCAGCCGGCGACCGGCCAGGCTGCAATCCCGGCACGCTCCGCCGAAGGAGACCAGGCGCGGAACCTCGGCTTCGTCCTGCAGCGCCGCGGCCGCCTCACCGGCGAGCAACAACGCGCCCATCCCGGCGAGGGCGGCGGCGAAGGCTCTGGCTGTGGCGCGGCGGGCCAATCGGTGTCTCCTGATTGAAGGCGCTCTCTTAGTGAGACGGTCGCGCCCGGGTTACCAGTGAAAACGCATTAATCTCGTTTAGGCGCCGTCAGGAGCGCGTTCCGCAAAAGTGGGAACCGGTCTTGCGGCGCTCCAGCTCTCAAGTCTCGAGCACGATTTGCCGATCAGGCGGCCTCGTCAGCGTGCTCTAGGCGCTGGCGTTGCGGGCGCCGCATGTCTCGCAGACCAGAGACTGGCCCTTACGCACCATCGCGGTGTCACCGCAGGCGGGGCAGATCTCCGCCAGCCGGGGGGAGGGGCGGGCGGTCGGCAGGAAGACGAGGTTGTCGGGCGGCGTCCCACGGGAAAAACCGCGCGAGATGAAGCGTGTCAGCGGCAGGGGCTCGGTGTCCGGGGCTGGTCCGACGCCGTCCTTATCGAGTTCGCCGGCTTCGGCCAGGTCCGTGCGCCCGAGGTAGGAGACGCCCAGTTCGCGGAACACGTAGTCGATGATCGACGTCGCCGAGCGGATTGAGTCGTTGCCCGTGACCGGTCCGGCCGGCTCGAACCTCGTGAACACGAAGGCGTCGACGAATTCGTCGAGCGGCACGCCGTACTGCAGGCCGATGGAGACGGCGATGGCGAAGTTGTTGATCAGCGAGCGGAAGGCGGCGCCTTCCTTGTGCATGTCGATGAAGATCTCGCCGAGTTCGCCGTCGTCGTATTCGCCGGTGTGCAGATAGACCTTGTGGCCCCCGACCGTGGCTTTCTGGATGTAGCCTTTGCGGCGATCCGGCAGGCGTTGGCGGTTGCGCTGCGCTTCGACCACTCGCTCGACCACGCGTTCGCGCACCACCTCTTCGACGCGCACATCGGGGGAGGCGATGCGCAGGGCGAAGCCGACCGGAGGCTCGGCGCGGACGAGGCGCAGGGCCCGCACGCCGGCGGCCGCGGCTTCGCTCTGCAGCCGAATGGCCGCCTCGGGGCTGGCGTCGAAGGCGAGTGGCAGGACGGCGACCGGCGGCGTGGGGCTTGTCGCCTGGACGGCGGCGATCATGGCGAGCCGAGCCTCGAGGCCTGTCTCGGCGTCGGCGCGGAAGCGGGCGCGATCCTGGTCAGATATGAAGGGCGCATCAGCGAGGCTGTCGACCCCGAACACAAACGCTTCGGCTTCGGCGATTTCCGCCGCGCTCAAGCCAGCGAAGGCCAGGGTGTCGAAATCCGGCGCGGCCAGAACATCCGGCGCGGCGCCCAGGACATCGCGCACGAAGCCCTCGCCGATCACCGCCGGCGCGAAGGCCCGGCGCAGGCCGCCCGCGCGGCCGAGGGCGCTCTCCGCTGCCGCGATCTCGTGGTCTGTGAAGCCGAGCCCGGCCAGTCGATCGAGCCCCGGGGCGCCGTCGAGCGTGCGGGCCCCGAGGACGAGGGTTCGCGCCGCGTCGAGCGCGTCGCCGGCCAGGCCAGCCAGAGCCGCTTCATCCAGGACCTCGAACGTCTCGCCATCAGCGGTCTCGGCCACGCGGCGCGGTCCGGGCCAGGGATCTGCGCCCAGCGACCGGCCGCCGATCTTGAGGGCGAGTTCGGCGTCGAAGGCCGGGAAGAGCGAGAGGAGATTGCCTTCGCCCGCCGCGTCGGCCGCAAGGGCGAAGAGCGTGGCGGCGCGGGCGCGTCCGGCGTCCGAGTCATAGGCCAGGCCCTCGGCGACGAGCCGCTCGGCGACACCGGCGAGGACGAGGGCGATCGGTCGGGCCTCTCGTCGGCGCCACGCCGCCAGCGGCGTGGCGGTGAAATCAACCTGGACTTCGATGTCGAGGGCAAGCGCCAGCAGCTGGGCGGCGGCGGCGATCTCCGCCTCAGGCAGGGCGAAGACGTCGAGCGCGGCGACGGGCGCGAACTGGGCCAGAGCGAGCGCACGAGCGTCGGCCGCAGCGAAGGCGAGCGTCACCTGGCCTGTCTCCCAGCCGGCCCTGGCGGCGAGCGCCGGGGCCGGCTGGGCGCCGACCGTCTCGTTCCGGTCTGCGATGGCGATCAGGGTGTCGGCGAGGCGGGGCGCGAGGAGGACGTCGGTCGGCGCGAGGGCGATGGCGTCGGCGATATCGCGCCACGACGCACCCTCCGCCCGCGCCTCCAGCGCCGCGCGGGCCAGGGCCGGATTGGCGGCCGGGTCGTCGCAGCCTTTGCCTTCGCAGCGGGCGACGGCGTCGCTGACGGCGGCCAGCCCCGGATCTCGCGTCTGCACCGCGTCGGCGAAAGCCCTGGAGCCTATCGTCGGAATCTCCAGCGCCGGCGCGCGGACGGTGTCATCCGCGAGCGGGTGGAGGCGGGCGCCAAACGGCAGCGAACGTCCGGGCGCGGCGAAGCCAAGCGCGCACAGGCCGAACAGCATCCGGCGGAAGGTCAGCGCCTCTTCCTGGCTCTCGAACCGGCCGAGCGTCAGGCCCCAGGCCGCCAGGCGGCGCGCCCAGCCGTCCGGTCCGCCGCCCAGCAGCGGGTGCAGCTCGGCGGAGAGGTCCAGATCGCCCGTCGGCAGATCCGTCGGCAGGGTCTCGGCCCAGTCGAGCCAAGCCTCGATGCGGGCGCTCGTCCAGCCGGGCGGCGCGATCACCTCCACGAGCGCGCCGCAGCGCTCCACCTCCCGCGACGCCACCAGGACGTCATCGGCCAGGAACTGCGGGCGAAGGGTGATGCGCATGGCGGTCTCCAGCGGGGCGGAGGCTAGGCCGGCCAGCGCCTTATCGCAACCGCATCTTGCGTGGTTGGCGTGACCGTCCACAAGATGTAGGGGTTGTCCGGCTCTCTGGACGCTGCCGACCCGCCCCCCTATAAGCTGGGCGGCCCTCGACGAGACCTCCCCGGCATGAGCTTCCTGAAGTCGATCTTCACTTGGTGGACGGGCGCGACCATCGGCGCGTCGCATCAGATCCGGCGCGGCGGCGTGCTGGTGGGCGAGGACGAAGCCGGCAATCGCTACTTCGAAACCGTCGATCCGAAGTGGAACTACGACGGCCGCAATCGTCGCTTCGTGATCTACAACGGCTACCCCGACGCCTCGAAGGTCGGCGCCGACTGGCACGGGTGGTTGCACCACACCTTCGATGAGCCGCCGACCCGCGCGCCCCTGCCGCGCAAGGCATGGGAGAAGCCGCATCTGCCCAACCTCACCGGCACGCTCTTGGCTTGGCGCCCGCCCGGCGCCATCGCCCGCGGCGGCGAGCGCGCGCCGGCCAGCGGCGACTACGAGCCGTGGGTTCCCGATTGAGGCGGCTCGCCCTGGCGATCCTCCTCGCGTCCGGCCTGACCGCCGCCCACGCTCAGGAGACGCCGCAGAACGCCACGCCGGCGCCGGAGGCTCCGCCCGTCGTCGTCGCGCAGCCGCCTCAGAACGCCTCCAACACCGCCGCGCCGCCGGTCATCGAGGCGCCGCCGCCGCCGGTGGCCCCCAAGCCCAAAGCGGCGACCGTCGCCCCGCCCAAGCCGGAGATTCCCCCGGGGCCCCCGCCGCCGGCGCGTAGCCTGACCGCCATCATCAGGGTGCTCGACAAAGTCACGGCCGAGACCATGCGCTTCGCCGCTCCGGTCGGCCGGCGGGTGCGATACAAGACGCTGATCTTCGTCGTGAAGGCCTGCGAGACGCGCGGCGAAAAGGATCCGCTGCCGAGGCCTTCGGCCTATGTGGTGATTGACTCCGAACCGCTGGCCTTGCCGGGCCAGGCCGCGCCGCCGGCCAAGGAAATCTACCGCGGCTGGATGTTCGCGACCGCGCCTGGCCTGCATCCATTCGAGCATCCGGTCTACGACGCCTGGCTCGAAGAATGCACCGACGCCCCGATCCAGTTCTAGGCGGGAAACCGCGCCTTTCGCTTCAGCGCCTCGGCTAGCCGCCGACGGTATTCGACCCGCGAGATTTCCACCGCCCCGAAGGTCTCGAGGTGATCGGTGACGAACTGGGTATCGAGCAGTGTGAAGCCGCCGGCGCTCAACAGTTCCACCAGTCGCACCAGGGCGACCTTGCTGGCGTCCCTCTCCAGAGAGAACATGCTCTCGCCGAAGAAGGCCCCCCCAAGGGCGACGCCGTAGAGCCCGCCGACCAGACGCCCCTCGAGCCAGGTTTCGACGCTGTGGGCCGCGTCACGCCTGAAGAGTTCCGAGCAGAGTCTTTGAATCGTTAGGTTTATCCACGTCTCATGGCGACCGGGCGCCGGCGCCGCGCAGGCCTCGATCACGGCGTCAAACGCGGTATCGACGCGGATTGCGAACCGGCCAGATCGCACGGTGCGGGCGAGGCGTCGCGGGGTGTGAAAGGAGTCCAGAGGGATGACGCCGCGGCGGGCCGGGTCGACGAGAAACATGCGCTCGTCCCAGCGCGCGTCGGCCATCGGGAACACGCCGCGACGGTAGCAGTCCAGGAGGTCGTCGGCCGAAAATCCCAGCACCGCTCAGCCATGGACTAGGATTGGGCGGCGATCCAGCGTTCGAGCCAATGGATGTGGTAGCGCCCCTCCAGGATATCCGGCTCGTTAAGCAAGTCCTGGAAAAGGGGGATCGAGGTGTCGATCCCGGCCACCACCATCTCGGCCAGACAGCGCTTGAGCCGCGCCACGCACTCGGCCCGGTCGCGGCCGTTGACGATCAGTTTGCCGGCCAGACTGTCGTAGTAGGGCGGGATCGAATAGCCGGCGTAGAGCGCCGAATCGAGCCGCACGCCCAGGCCGCCGGGGGCGTGGAAGTCGGTGACCAGGCCCGGCGACGGGGCGAACGTGCGCGGGTTCTCGGCGTTGATCCGGCACTCGATCGCGTGGCCTTCGAAGGTTATCTCGCTCTGCTTGAACGAGAGCGGCAGGCCGGCGGCGACGCGGATCTGCTCGCGCACCAGGTCGATGCCGGTGATCGCCTCGGTGACCGGATGCTCCACCTGCAGGCGGGTGTTCATCTCGATGAAGAAGAACTCGCCGTCCTCGTAGAGGAACTCGATCGTGCCGACGCCCAGATAGCCGATGGCCTTGATGGCGTTGACCACCGTCTCGCCGATTTTCGCGCGCTGCTCGGGTGTTATGGCCGGGGATGGCGCCTCCTCCATCAGCTTCTGGTGGCGGCGCTGCAGCGAGCAGTCGCGCTCGCCGAGGTGGCAGACCGCGCCGAACTGGTCGGCGATGACCTGCACCTCAATATGGCGAGGCTCGGCCAGGTAGCGCTCCATGTAGACGGCGTCGTCGCCGAAGGCGGCGCGGGCTTCGGCTCGGGCGGTGCCCCAGGCTTCGACCACATCTTCACGGCTACGCGCGACCTTCATGCCGCGGCCGCCGCCGCCGGCCGCGGCCTTGATCAGCACCGGAAAGCCGATCTTCTCGGCCGTCTCCAGAGCTTCGGCTTCACTTTCCACGGCGCCGTCGGAGCCAGGCACCACCGGGATGCCGACCGCCTTCACCGCCTTCTTGGCGGCGATCTTGTCGCCCATGACCCGGATGTGTTCGGGCCTGGGCCCGATGAAGGTGATGCCGTGGGCGGTGACGATCTCGGCGAAACGGGCGTTCTCGGAGAGAAAGCCGTAACCAGGATGCACGGCCTGGGCGCCGGTGATCTCGCAGGCGGCGATGATCGAGGGGATGTTGAGATAGCTCTTGGCGGCCGGCGCCGGGCCGATGCAGACGCTTTCGTCAGCCAGGCGCACGTGCATGGCGGTGGTGTCGGCCTGGGAGTGCACGGCCACGGTGGCGATGCCCATCTCCTTGCAGGCGCGGTGCACCCTGAGCGCGATCTCGCCGCGGTTGGCGATGAGGATTTTCTCGAACATGTCAGCCGATGACTGCCAGCGGCTCGCCAAACTCCACAGGCTGGGCGTCGTCGACCAGCAACTCGACCACCGTCCCCGCCTTGGGCGCCGGGATGGGGTTCATGGTCTTCATGGCCTCGATGAGGAGCAGGGTCTGGCCGACGGACACCTGATCGCCGACCTTCACGAACGCCGGCGCGCCAGGCTGGGGCTGGAGATAGACGGTGCCGACCATAGGCGAGGTAACGGTCTCGCCGGCTGGCGGGGCCGGCGGCGTCTCCGAAGCCGCAGGGGCCGGAGCCGAGGTGACCAGCGCCGCCGCGGGCGGGGGCGGTGCGTAGGCCTGGACCACGGCGGCGCCGGCCGTCTTGGCGACCCGGATGCGCAGGCCTTCGCGTTCGAGCTCGATCTCGGTCAGGCCGGTCTCATTGAGGATCTCGGCCAGTTCGCGGACCTGGGCGCTCGGGGAGGGTGGGGATTTGGACGTGGGCATGGGACTCTTTGACTAGGCGCGCGGCGCGGCGATCAGGTCGAGCGCCGCTTCGACCGCGAGCTCATAGCTCGCCGCGCCGAAACCGCTGACGACGCCGGTGGCGGCGAGGGAAACATAGGTCGTCCGGCGGAAATCCTCCCGCGCGGCCGGGTTGGAGAGATGACACTCGACGATCGGGATCTCGAGCGTCTTGAGGGCGTCGAGCAGGGCGATGGAGGTGTGCCCATAGGCGGCCGGATTGATGATCAAGGCCCGGGCGGCTTCTCGCGCCTCCTGCACCCATTCGATCAACTCGCCCTCGTGATTGGTCTGTCGGAACACCACCACCGTGCCGCGCGCGCGTGCGCGGGCTTCGACGAGCGCCCGCACGTCCTCGAGCGTGTCGTCGCCGTAGACGTCGGGCTCCCGAACCCCGAGCAGATTGAGGTTGGGGCCGTTCAACACGTAGATCGGCTTCGACATTCCCATCGGCGCCCGCAGGTCGCGGTTGCGGGGCCTTTCCCGAACGCCGATCGACCTAGATTTCAAACACTTGAACGCTAATCCTGAGGCCGTCGGCGTCGTCGCGCCGGCCGGAGTCGCGCTCCGGCCGTCTTGTATAGACGCCCGTGCGGGCTCACAAGCACGCCGCATGAGACTGACGATCAACGGCGAGGAGCAGGCCTGCCCGGCGGCCACCATCGCCGGCCTCCTCGCGACGCTAGGATTCGACAATCGCAAGGTAGCGGTCGAGCGCAATCTCGCCATCGTTCCGCGCTCGTTATGGCCGGCGACGGCGCTGGCCGAGGGCGACCGGATCGAGATCGTGCACTTCGTCGGAGGCGGCTGACATGAACGCGCCCATGAACCCCGCGGAGGCCAGGTCGGCCGACACCTGGACGGTGGCCGGCCGCACACTCACCTCGCGGCTCATTGTCGGCACCGGCCGCATCGACGACTATGCCCTGAACGCCCGAGCCGCCGAGGCTTCCGGCGCGGAAATCGTCACCGTCGCCGTGCGGCGTGTGAACCTCACCGATCCTTCAAAGCCCATGCTGACCGACTTCTTCAAGCCGGATCGCTTCATCCTGATGCCCAACACCGCCGGCTGTTTCACCGGCGAGGAGGCGGTGCGCACCCTCCGCCTGGCGCGTGAGGCGGGTGGTGGTGAGCTCGTCAAGCTGGAGGTGCTGTCGGACGCCAAGACCCTCTACCCCGATATGGAGGAGACGCTGCGGGCCTTGAAGCTGCTCGTCGCCGACGGCTTCGATGTGATGGTCTATTGCACAGACGACCTCGTCTACGCCCGCAAGCTCGAGGAGGCGGGCGCCGCGGCAATCATGCCGCTCGGCGCGCCGATCGGTTCGGGGCTAGGGGTCCAGAACCGCGTGAGCCTGCGGCTCATCGTCGAGCAAGCCAAGGTTCCGGTGCTGGTTGACGCCGGCGTCGGCACGGCTTCGGACGCGGCCATAGCTATGGAACTCGGTTGCGACGGGGTCCTGATGAATACCGCCATCGCCCTGGCCAAGGATCCGGTGCGGATGGCCAAGGCCATGAAGCACGCCGTGATCGCCGGTCGCGAAGCCTATCTCGCCGGGCGCATGCCCAGGCGGATGTACGCCGACCCGTCCTCGCCGCTGGCCGGGCTGATCTAGACGACCGTCTCGTCCGCGAGGTGGCAGGGGCGCCCGCCCGCCTCGACCTGCAGGGTGGCGTGATGGACCTTGAAGCGCGCCTCGAGTTCATGACTGACCTCGTGCAACAGGCCATCGTCTAGTCCAGCGCCTGGGCGCACCAGATGGACGGTCAGCGCCGTCTCCGTCGTGCTCATCCCCCAAATGTGAAGATCATGGACATCGGCCACACCCGGAAGGGAGGCCAGGTAAGCCTTGACGGCAGTGCGATCAACGCCCGCCGGCACCGCGTCGAGCGCCAGGTCGAGCGACTCGCGCAGTAGCGACCAGGTGCCCCAGACGATCACCCCTCCGATGAGAAGGCTCACCGCCGGGTCGAGCCAGGTCCAGCCGGTCAGCCAGATCGCCGCGCCAGTCGCGACCACGCCGGCGGCGACCAGGGCGTCCGCCGCCATATGAGTGAAGGCGGCGCGCAGGTTGACATCGCCCTTGCGTCCCGAGGCGAACATCCAGGCGGTAACGCCGTTGATTGCGACGCCGGCCGCCGCCACCGCCATGACCGTCAGGCCTGCCGATGGCTGTGGATGCATGAGCCGTTGGACGGCGGCCCAGGCGATCGCGCCAGTGGCGACGAGCAACAGCATGGCGTTGGCGAGGGCCGCCAGGATCGAGGTGCGGCGCAAGCCATAGGTGTAGCGGTCGGACGGCGCTCGCCTGGCCATTCGCGCCGCCATCCAAGCGAGGCCGAGCGCCAGAACGTCGCCCAGGTTGTGCCCGGCGTCTGATATGAGCGCGAGGGAGTTGGCCATGACCCCATACGCCCCCTCGCCGATCACGTAGGCGGTGTTGAGGGCGATCCCGATGGCGAACGCGCGTCCAAACGAAGCCGGTGCGTGGTGGTGATGATGACCACCATGACTATGATGCGAGTGCTCGTGGTCATGGTCGTGGAGATGATCGTGCGATCTGGACATACCCACCAGGGTATCAACGCGCGCGCGCCGAGGCGAGGGCCCTGCTAGAGTCGCCTTACGCACCCGGAGAGTCGCAATCCATGGCCGCCAAGCACGATTTCCGCCGCTTCCAGGTTGGCGAGCGCCAACTTGAGCCCGAGACTCTGATGTTGGGCTATGGCTTCGATCCGACCCTGTCGGAGGGCGCCGTCAAGACGCCGATCTTCCTGACTTCGACCTTCGCCTACTCGGACTGCGAGGAGGGCAAGCGGCTGTTCGACTATATGGCTGGTCGCGCCCCGCCGCCCGAGGGTGAGTCCGCCGGCCTGATCTACACCCGCTTCAACAATCCCAATCTGCAGATCGTCGAGGAGCGGCTGGCGGTGCTGGAGCGCGCCGACGCCTGCGCGGTGTTCTCCAGCGGCATGGCGGCGATTCTCACCGCGCTGCTGGCGACCACTGAGCCGGGACAGACGGTGATGCGCAGCCGCCCGCTCTACGGCGGCACTGAAACCCTGTTCGACACGCTTCTGGCGCGGCTTGGGGTGCGCAGCGTGGGCTTTTTCGATGGTGTCGATCCTGCTTCGGTCGCCAAGGCCGCCGACGAAGCCAAAGCGATCGGTCCGGTGGCTGCGATCTATGTCGAGACCCCGGCAAACCCCACCAACTCCATCGTCGACCTGGAGCTGGTCGCCGAAACGGCGGACCGAATCGGCGCCGCCCAGGGCGCTAGGCCGGTGGTGATCGTCGACAACACCTTGCTAGGCCCGCTCTATCAGTCGCCGCTCGCCTTCGGCGCCGACCTCGTCGTCTACTCGCTGACCAAATACGTCGGCGGCCACAGCGACCTGGTGGCGGGATCGGTGGCCGGCAGCGCCGCCCTGATGCGCAAGGTCCGGTCGCTGCGCAACCTGATCGGCAACCAGCTCGACGTGCATAGCTGCTGGATGCTGACCCGCTCGCTGGAGACCCTGCGACTGCGCATGGATAAAGCCTTCGACAACGCCGCCGTGGTGGCGGACTGGCTGCGCGCGCAACCCTCGGTGGAGCGTGTCGACTATCTGGGTTTTGCCGAGCCCGGCTCACGCGAGGCAGGGGTGATCGCGCGTCAATGCGGAGCCGGTGGCTCGACGTTTTCGTTCACGGTGAAGGGAGGTCAGCCGGAGGCCTTCAAGGTGCTGGATAGCCTGGAGGTCTTCAAACTGGCCGTGAGCCTGGGCGGCACCGAGTCTCTGGCCTGCCATCCCGCCAGCACCACGCATTCCGGGGTGTCGGCCAACGAGCGGGCCGTGCTCGGTATCGGCGAAGGTCTGATCCGTGTCTCGGTCGGAATCGAATCGCCGACCGACCTCATCGCCGACCTCGCGCGCGGCTTGGCGGCCTAGCTTCCGCCCGGCAAACCGTCCCTCGAGAGCAGCACGGCGAGCCAGCGGGTCACGCGGAACTCCGCGGCGATGGCCATCACCGTCACGGTGAGCGGCGTCGAGAGCAGCACGCCAGGCGCGCCGAGGATCGCGGCCCAGAATCCCAGCGAGATGAGGATGAACAGGGGGTCGAGGTTGAGTTCGTCTCCCTGCAACTTCGGCATCACGACGTTATCGATGGCGAACACCGCAGTGGCCAACAGGCCCACGATAAGGAGCGGGCGGGCCAGGTCGTCGAACTGGGCCAGCGCCAGGAGCCCGGGAAAGACCGAGCCGGCCACGGCGCCAACGATCGGAACGTAGGCCGACAGGAACACGAGGAAGGCGGCTAAGAGGGCGTCGTGCACGCCCATCACCGTCATCAGCAGCCAGACCACGGCGGCGATGAAGAGCGCCTTCAGTGTTTGCAGGACGGCGTAGCGGTCGACGGCGTTGGTGACGCTGGCGAAGACGCGTTCGGCGGAGGCCTGGCCGGCTTCGGTTTCATAGAGGCGCCCGAATTTGCGCGAAAAGGTCGTACGTGAGGCGACGAGGAAGCCGAAGTAGATCAGCGACAGGGTGGCGAAGGAGGTAAAGCGACGCAGAGTGGCGAACACCACCCCGGCGAGCGCCTTGGGATCGACGCCGCTGGCCAGGTTTTCGATGGTCATCGGCTGGGCGCCGACCGCGGTGAGCCCCTGCGCCATCGCCGCGTCGACCTTCGGCGCCAGGGCGTGAAGTTGGGCTGCGAACGACGGCCCCTGCCAGATGATCAGTCCGGCGACCACCGCGAAGGCGGCCAGGATCACCGCGCCGGCGATCCCACCCCGAAGCCACGGCGGTGCGGAGGGCAGCCGCCGCAGGAGCAGACGCGAGCCGCCTTCCGTCAGCAACAGCATGAACGCGGCGACCACCAGTGGCGCGAGGATGTCGGCGAAGAAGCGCACGAGCGACAGGGCCAGCACCACGGCCATGAACACCGCCGCGCTACGGATTGCGCCCAACCCGCCCGGGGCCGGCGGCGGGGACTCCGACGCGCTCAGGCGGCCTTCGCTGCGACGGCCGGGCGGCGCAGGTCTTCGGCGAGCCCCTCGCCCATGAGGTCGATGAAGTTGTCGGCGTAGAAGCGCGCGCGAGCTGTATCCGAGGCGCCCGCCAGGGAATCGTCGAAACGCTTGAGCGGATTGCGACCGCCCTCAACGTGCGGGAAATCGGATGAAAACAGGCACACCTCCTCGCCAGCGTTGGCGATGATCCAGGCGGCGTCCTCGTGTGGGTAGGGGGTGGCCCGGACCTGACGGCGGACGATTTCGCTCGGCGCGGCCGAAAGGCGGTGGAGGCGCTCCTCGTTCTTGACGAACGCCTGGGCGGCGCTGTCCATGAACCGCATCCAGCCCGGCAGCCAGGAAGCGCCGAGTTCGATGGCGCCGAACTTCAGACGCTGGAAGCGGTCCATCACCCCATCGAGAATCAGGCATGCCAGCGACTGCATCACCGAACCGGGGATAGCCATGAAGCTCACCGAGGTGAAGTTCTCTTCGCCGCCATGGAAGTCTTTCACCCGTGGCAGGCCATTCTCGAAGTAGTCGGCATGCAGCTTCTCCTCGCCACCGACGTGGAAGAGAATTGGCAGGCCGGCCTCTTGCGACATCGCCCAAATCGGATCGAAGCCGATGTGGCTCGGCGAATGACCGGGTGGGCAGCGCGAGGGTACTAGCAGCGCTTTGGCGCCGAGCTCGATCGCTTCGCGGGCCGTCGCTGCTGCGCGCTCGAAGTCGACAAGCGGCACGTAGGCTGTGGCCAGCAGTCGACGATCGGCCGAGCAGAAGTCGGTCATCATCCGGTTGTGAGCGCTGGCGGCGGCGTAGCAGAGTTCGAGGTCGCCGCTCTCGTCGAGGCCGAAGTTGCCAAGGCAGAAGGTGGTGAACACCAGCTGGCTGGCGAAGCCGAACAGGTCGATGGCCTTTGGGCGGTCATCGCGGCGGAAGGCGCCGAGGGCGTCATAGTTCTTGCGCAGGAGCAGGTTGTCGGCGTCGCCGGCGCGAAACGCCGGATCCTCGTGTTTGCGGCGGAAGGGATCGGACCACCCCTGCGGCGACAGTTTGCGCTGATAGATCGGCAGGGCATGAAAGGCAGTGAGGTGGCGCTGCTCCATCCACGGGTCGAGGCAGCCGTCGAGCTCCATGATGTGCGAGTCGGCGTCGTGGATGAGCCGTCCGGCGGCGTAGGTCATGGGGTGTCCTCCCGGGGCGTCGATTTTGGACGCTAGCCACGGCGCCTGACAAGGGTCACCAGGTCAGCACGGCCTTGCCAACGAAACGACGGTCCATGAGGTCGTGGGCGACCGCAGCGATGTCTGCCATCGGGGCGCGTCGCTCGATGACTGTCTCGAGCTCGCCTCTGCTCAGCAGGCTGAGCAGCTCGGCAAGGCCCACGGTCGGTGGTTCAGACTGGAACTCCCATTGCATGACGAGTCCGTAAAGGCTGGTCCCGCCAACCCGGAATTTCGAGGCGTCGAAAGTCGTCACGGCGCCGGCGGAAGCGCCCAGCACCACGCAGGTTCCGCCGGGAGCGAGCCGGCCAAGCACGGCGCCAAGCGTTTCGCCGCCAACCGATTCCACCACGAGATCGAACGGGCCGGAGTCGTCCCCCAACGCTGCGCCGATCAGGACGTCCGAAGCGCCGAGCCGACGGATCAGGGCTTCGTGGGCCGGGTTGCGGATCGCGGCCGTTACCGCGTCGCCGCTCAGGGCGGCCAGTTGAACGGCGAAGACCCCGACGCCGCCCGAGGCGCCGGTGACCAGCACGCGTCGACCTGTCCTGTGCGGCGACTTGGCGAGCGCCGCGCGGGCGGTGAGGGCGGCGACCGGCAGGGTGGCGGCGGCGTCCAGCGTCACGTCATCCGGCACTTCGGCCAGCATTGACTTCGAAGCGGTCAGGAACTCGCTCCAGGCGCCGAAAGGCGCCAAGCCGACCACCCGGGCGCCCACCGCGGGGCCAGAGCCGTCGGCGGCGGCTTCTTCCACCACCCCGGCCCAGTCCCAACCTGGGCGCCAACCTGAGGGCGCGGCGAGTGCGGTCTTTACCTCACCCCGGTTGAGCGAAATCGCCTGTACGCGCACGAGGCTCTCGCGAGGCTGGGGCGCGGGTCGTGGGACTTCACCGACTCGAAGGCGCCCCGGCGCTGTCTCGTCGGTGACCACGGCGCGCATCGCGCCGCCTTGGGTCTGGTTCATCCGCTCTCCCCTGCGTCGTCGCCTAGATTTAGGGCGTCGCCTCCCAGGTGCGAGGGGTCGCCTTGACAGGCGTGGCGGCGAGGGGCGTGCTGGCTGGCGGATTCTCCGGGGGTCGGCCTGCGCATGGAAGGGACGAGCGGCGCGCCGGCGCAGATACCGGCTTGGCGCGTCGCCGCGGTATCGATCGGCAACGCGCTGGAATTCTACGACTTTCTCACCTTCAGTGTATTCGCGGTCTACATCGCCGAGGCGTTCTTTCCCGGACGGAGTCCCACGGAAAAGCTCTACGCTTCGCTGGCGACATTCTGGGCCGGCTTCCTCACCCGCCCGCTGGGGGCCCTGGTGCTGGGCCCGCTGGGAGACCGGATCGGCCGCCCCGCGGCCATGACCATCTCGTTCGTCCTGATCGGCGTAGGCATGCTCGGCATCGCCCTGACCCCGCCGATCAGCCAGATCGGCCTAGCCGCCCCGGTCCTGGCCGTCGTCTTCCGGCTCGTCCAGGGTTTCGCGGTTGGCGGGGCCGTGGGACCGACGACGGCCTACATGCTCGAGGCCGCCCCTCCCAACCGAAGAGGGTTCTACGCGGCCTTCCAGTACAGCTCACAGGGGGTCGCGGTGGCGACGGCGTCTCTCGTCGGCTGGCTCCTCGACAGGACGCTGGGGGCGCGCGACCTGGCGGCCTGGGGCTGGCGGATCGCCTTCCTCGCCGGGGTGGCGATCATCCCGCTCGGCCTGTGGCTGCGCAGCAGTCTCCCGGAAGTCATGCCGTCGCCGACCGCCGCCGCACGTCCACGTACGCCGCTCGCGCCTCACGCCCGCATGATCGTCTGTGGCTTCCTCCTGCTCAGCGCCACCACCGTCACGGTTTACGTCCGTAACTATACGACCACCTTCGCCATCGATACGCTCAAGCTCGACCCCAGCGTGGCCTTCGGGGGCGGCGTGGTCAGCGCCCTGATGTCCGTCGTCTTCAGCCTCGCTGGCGGAGCGCTCTCCGATCGGATTGGGCGACGGCCGGTGATCCTTATCTTCGCGCTCGCCGCCGCCGCGGCGGTCTGGCCGGTGTACTGGTGGTTCGTCCACGCGCCCGGCTGGCCCAGTCTTTTTGCCGGCACGGCGGTCATCGGCGCGCTCCTTGCCCTGACGGCGTCGCCGATCATCGCCGCCTTGGCGGAGGGGATGCCCTCGGCTATCCGTTCAGGCGGCATAGCCCTGGTCTACGCCCTGGCGATCTCGATCTTCGGCGGTGGCACCCAGTTCGTTCTCGCCCGAACGATCCACGAAAGCGGTGATCCCATGACCCCGGCCTGGTTCATCCTGGGCGCACTTGCGCTCTGCGTGCCCGCGGCCCTGACCTTGCGCGAAAGCGCGCCGGCGAAGGCGGCATGATCTCCGCGGCCCCACCTCCGGCGGTCGTGGCGGCGGCCTCGCCGCTCACCAGGATCCTAGCCGGCGAAAGCGCCACCGCCGCGCTCGCCGACTGGTGCGCCGTCCACGGCCTGCCTACCGTGGCGGCTCGCCTTACACCCGGTGCGGTCAAGGCGCCTGGGCGGGAGGTGAGGGCGCAGCTCGGGCGGCAGGAACCGCTGCGCTTCCGCCACGTCGCCCTGGTGTGCGGGACGCAGACGGTTTCAACGGCCGACAACTGGTATGCCCCACGCCAACTGACGGCCGACATGAACTACAGGCTCGAGACGACGGACGCCCCATTTGGTCTCGTCGCGAAGCCGCTCGGTTTCACCCGCCGGACTCTGGAGACGCGACAATTGGGCGGCGGCCGCGTGGAGGTGAGGGCGGTGCTGATCACGGCGGCCGGGGCGCCGTTCAGTTACGTGGTGGAGCGCTACGCCGCAACGGTGCGATAGAGGCGGCATGCCCACCAACCTCAACGAGGCCATCCAACGTGCGGCCGACAGCCTCGCCGCCGATCCGGCCGCGGCGGAGCGCCTGATCCGTCCGGCCCTGGCGCAGGCGCCCGCCGATCCGCGCGCGCGGCTGATTTTCGCCTCCTCTTGTAGGCGCCAGGGCCGGGCGGCTGAGGCGCTCGCCATCCTGCAACCGCTCGCGGCCGCCTGGCCGAAGGCGGCCAACACCCAATTCGAGCTCGGGACGACCCTGGCGGCCCTCGGCCGCGACAGCGAGGCGGTCGAGCCCTTGAGTCGGGCGGTCTCGCTCAACCGTGACCTCTCATTGGCCTGGAAAGCCTTGGGCGAAGCGCTGTTCCGGCTCGGCGAGGACCAGGACGCGGAGCGCGCCTTCGCCGAGTACGCCCGCACACAACTGACTGATCCGGTGCTGAAGCCCATCGCGGAGGCCTTGTTCGCCCGGCGCTACGACGAGGCGGAGGCGCGGCTTCGCAGCCTTCTCGTCCAGCGCCCGAACGACCCGGACGCTCTGCGCCTCCTCGCTCAGGCGCTCATTGCCACCTCCCGGCCAGATGAAGGTGAGAAGACGCTCCATCGCTGCCTCGCGTTGGCGCCCGACGATCACGCCGCACGCTTCATGCTCGCCAACCTCTATTTCCTGCGACAGATTCCGGCTGCGGCGCTCGCGCAGGTCCGGCTGCTGCTGCGGGCCGACCCCCAGGAGATCGCCTATCTGTCGCTCGAGGCCGGTTGCCTGGCGCGACTGGGCGAAACCGACCGGGTGACCGAGATCAACGAGGGTCTGGCAGCGCGCTTCCCGGCTCAGCCGAAGATGTGGCTCAACGTCGGTCATTCGCACCGCACGGCAGGCGATCGGATCCGGGCGAGGGCGGCCTATGAGCGCGCCCTGGCCCTGGCGCCGGGCTTCGGAGAAGCGTGGTGGGCGCTCGCCAACCTCAAGGTCGAGCCTTTCTCGGACGCCGACGTGGGGGCGATGACCGAACAGCTGGCCGGCGCTTCGGACCGCGATCGGCTGCATCTCCATTTTGCGCTCGGCAAGGCGCACGAAGATCGCAAAGCGTTCGCCGCCGCTTTCGATCACTACGCCGCCGGCTCGAAGCTACACCTTGCGACGGCGCCTCATGACGCGTCGGCGGTGACCGCCAGGATTGATCGGGCGATTGGGTTCTACACACGGGAGCTCATCGAGGCCCGGGCGGGGCAGGGCGATCCGTCGGACGCCCCGATCTTTGTGGTCGGCCTGCCGCGCTCCGGCTCGACCCTGGTCGAACAGATCCTTGCGAGTCACTCTGCCGTCGAAGGCACCATGGAGTTGCCTGAGATCGCCAACCTGGTCATGGAGCTGGAGGCCTCGGCCCGGCGCCATGGCGCGTCCTGGCCCGAGGCCCTGGCCAACCTCTCTTCTCTCGATCTTGCGCGCCTTGGCGCGGCCTACCTCGAGGGGGCCGCCGCCTATCGCCGCACCGAACGTCCGCGCTTCATCGACAAGATGCCGACCAACTTCCTTCAGGTCGGCCTCATCACCTTGATCCTGCCCAACGCCAAGATCGTCGATGTGCGCCGCCACCCCATGGCTGTGGGCTTTTCCTGCTTCAAACAACATTTCGAAGGCGGCGCATCATTTTCGTACGGCCTAACCGACATCGGCCGCTGGTATGCCGACTACGCGCGCCTGATGGACCATTTCGATGAGGCCGCGCCCGGTCGGGTGCATCGAGTGATCTATGAGGACCTGGTGGAGGACACCGAAGGCGAAGTGCGCCGGCTGCTCGCGGCCCTGGACCTGCCGTTCGAGACGGCGTGTCTGGCCTTCCACGAGAATCGCCGCGCCGTGCGCACCATCAGCTCAGAACAGGTGCGCCGGCCAATCTTTCGAGACGGCCTCGATCAATGGCGCAATTTTGAGCCTTGGCTCGGACCCCTGGCCGTAGCCCTGGGTGGTCGACTTGCCTCATGGCGAGGCTAAAAGAGCACACAACGTCAATCATATCTGTTCGATGTGGAAAGTAAGATTGACGTGGCTAAGCTTGTGCGCAAACTATGTCGCGGATGATCGAAAATTAGGCAGGACAATTCGATCTGTTCGGACGGGGCGGCGCGACATTGCGGTCGCGAAGGACGCAGCCCGTCATAGCCAGTGCGATCACAGTACCGGACGCCGACAGGCCGACCGGCACGTGGCGCGATGCAACCTCACGGGGGTACCTATGCGGAACTACAAGTCGTCTGCTTCTCTGGCCGCGCTCGTCGTGGCAGCGGGTCTTGCGAGCGCGTCCCACGCCTTCGCCGCCGATCAACCGGCATCTGTCGAAGAAGTCATCGTCACCGGCACGCGCCAGGTGGGTATAAAGGCGGCCGACAGTCCGGCGCCGATCCAGTTGGTCGGGGCTCAGGTGCTGAAAAAGGGCGGTTCGACCGACCTGGCGACCTCGCTGGCCGCCAATGTGCCATCGATGAACATCCAGACGACGGGCGGCGACGCGGCGGCCGTGCAGATCCAGGCGGCGCTGCGCGGGCTGGGTCCCAACGACACCCTGGTGCTCGTCGACGGCAAACGTCGCCACACCACCTCCAACCTGGCGGTCGATTCCGGCAGCGCCTACACCGGTTCGGCGACCACCGACCTCTCGTTCATCCCGGTGGGGTTGATCGACCACGTCGAAGTGCTGACCGACGGCGCGGCGGCGCAATACGGCTCGGACGCCATCGCCGGCGTGGTCAACATCATCCTCAAGCATGGCGAGACGCCCGCCACCCTGACGCTAACCGGCGGACAATACTTCAACGGCCAGGGCGACAACTTCGACGTGTCGTTCGACAAGGGATTCAACCTGGGCGACAGAGGTTACTTCGACATCGCTCTCGAAGAGCACTACCACGAGTTCACCTTCACCGGCATCGGCGACAACCGGGTTACGGATTCCTCCGGAAATCTTCTGCCCGGATTGCCCTACCCGAACTCCAACTCCGGAAGCGCCTTCAACTTCCCGCACGTCAACATGTTGAACGGCGACCCGCAGTTCAACCTATACAACGCCATGTTTAACTCAGCTTACAAGCTGAACGACGACATCGAGTTCTACAGCTTCGGCAGCTTTGGTTATCGCACGGCTTGGCACTACGAAAACTTCCGCAGGCCAAGTGTGGTCGAAGCGACGACCTCGACCGGCGCGGCCGTCCTGCCGTTCCCCTATGGCTTTGACCCACGGGAGAAATTCGACGAGACCGACTACTCGTTCACCGCCGGTCTGCGGGGCGTCGCGGCCGGCTGGCACTGGGACCTGTCGACCACCTATGGCGGCAACCATGTCGACGCCTACACCGTCAATTCGGCCAACCCAGGCCTGTTCTCGGTCCTGCAGGGTTTGTCGCCAACGCCGATCACCCCGCAGACCAACTTCTATGACGGCTCGTTCGACGCCACCGAATGGACCACGGACCTCGACTTCGAAAAACTGTTCACATTTGATTCGGGGCCGACGGTCGATATCGCCTTCGGCGGCGAATTCCGGCGCGACACCTTCGCCATCGGCGCCGGCGAACCCTCGTCCTACGAATATGGCGGTGGGCAGTCGTTCGAAGGCTACCTGCCGGCCGAAGGGGGCAACTGGAATCGCGACAACTACAGCGCCTACGTCGACGTGGCGGTGAACCCGATCAAGAACCTCCACCTCGACGTCGCCGGCCGCTACGAGCACTACAGCGACTTCGGCAACGCGACGGTGGGCAAGTTCACCGGCCGCTACGACTTCAACGACATGTTCGCCATCCGTGGCACGGTCAGCACCGGCTTCCGGGCCCCGACCTTGGCCGAGGAACACTACTTCGGCGTCAACGTCGCCCCGAGCTCGGCTTTTGGTCAGTTGCCGCCGAACTCGGCCGCGGCGGCCTTGGCCGGGTTCAATCCGCTGAAGCCGGAAAAATCCGACAACTACAGTGTCGGCTTCGTGTTGCACCCGGCGCCCAATCTGCAGTTCACCGTCGACGCCTACGACATCGAACTGCACGACCGCATCATCAACAGCGGCGACATATTCGGCCTGCTGGGCGGCGAGACGGTTTCGCAGAATGTGCTGAACGCCGTCGTCTCTGGCGGGATCACCCTGCCAACCGGCGTCTCCACGGTTGGAATCCAGATCTTCTCGAACACCGCCAACACCAGCACCAAGGGCGTGGAGGTGACGGGCAGCTACGCCAGCGACTTCGGCGACTTCGGCCATGTCGATTGGACCCTGGGCTTCAACTACAACAAGACCGACATCACCCGCCTGTTCGCGCTCCCTGAGCAAGTGACAGTGCCGGACATCGGCCAGACGTCTCTGCTGACGGCCCAGTCCGAGACCGCGCTGACCAACGCCACGCCGCGATACAAGATCGTGCTCCAGGCCTTGTGGACTCTGCACAGATGGTCGGCGACGGTGCGCGAGACGATCTATGGCCCGACAGCGCAATGGTCGGCGGCGCCCAGCGATATGGTCTACTATCAGATCGGGGCTACCGGCATCACCGACTTGGACATCGGCTACAAGTTCAGCAAGAACATCCAGCTCGATGTCGGCGCGAACAATCTGTTCAACATCATCCCGCCAGGAATCCAGGACCCGGCGAGCAACTTCGGTCACGTCTTCAACGCGCCCTACGCATTCGCCCCGTGGAATCCCAACGGCGGCTACTACTACGGCAAGCTGACCTTCACGTTCTGAAGTCTGTTCAAACGGCCAGAGCGCCCCCTTCCCCAAACAGGGAAGGGGGCGTTTCCGTTTTCAGTGCGCCACGGCAGGTTCGATGGCGGCGCCGACCGGCTTGACGGCCTGGGCTTCGATTTCCACGAGCGCGCCCGGGGCGGCGAGGCCAGCGACCTGCACGGTGGTGCGGGCCGGCTTGTTGGGCTGGGCCGGCGTGCCGAAGAACTGGCTGTAGCCGCCCATCATGCCCATGAAATCCATCTTGCCGGTGGCGGGGTCGGCGACCAGGAACACGCGCATCATCACGATGTCGCCGAGCCCGAAGCCCTTGGACTTGAGCGCCGTGTCGATCTTGGTGAGGGCGTCGACGGTCTGGGCTTTGGTGTCGCCGGCCGAGGCCGCGCCCGGCGTGCCGCTGACGTAAGCGACATCCGCTCCGCCGAGCCCCTTGACGACGACGATGCTGGAGATCGGAAACGACCCGGCCCCCGTCCGTTCGATCGTCACAGGCGCGGCAAAGGCCGCCGACGCGGCGGCGGTCAAGGCGAGACTCGCCAGGATTGCTTTGGCTTTCGACATCTTGCTCTCCCCATGAAATGGCCGGCGCATCAAAGCGGTGAGGCTTGCAGATGGCAAGGCTGGCGCGGTCGCCGCTCGTGGGCAGTCCAGGGCGCCCGGTCAATGAGCACACCTGCGCCGCATGACGCGGCTTGAATCAATCAAACGACACAGGCGCGGCGATCGGGTCTGGCCGACGACCGGCGAGGCGCCCTAGATGCGAGACCTAGGACGTTTCGGGAGGGACCCCTGTTGGCTGACGACTCCAGCGCGCCGATGACGCGCCGCTCGCTCTTCACCCTGATCGGCGTGGCCGCCGGGGGCGCGGTGATGCTGGAGGCGATGTCCTCGCTCGCCTACGCCGGTGAGTCCGGCTACCAGGGGCCGATCCAACTCAGCGGCGATCCCAAGGGGACCAGTGTCCTTATCCTCGGCGCCGGGCTGGCGGGCATGTGTGCGGCCTACGAGCTGCGAAAGGCCGGCTACAAGGTTCAGATTCTTGAGTACAACGACCGTCCAGGCGGCCGGAACTGGTCGCTCTACGGCGGCGACACCTACACCGAGCTCGGTGGGTTCACCCAGACGGTCGGATTCGACAAGGGCCTCTATCTCAATCCTGGTCCCTGGCGCATCCCGCATCACCACTACGCTGTGCTCGATTACTGCAAGCGCCTGGGCGTCATGCTCGAGCCGTTCACGCAAGTGAACTACAACGCCTATGTCCACTCCACGAAGGCGTTCGGCGGCAAGCCTCAGCGCTATCGGACCGTGCAGGCCGATTTCAACGGCTACGTCGCCGAACTGCTCGCCAAATCGGTGAGGCAGAACAGCCTCGACCAGGCGGTCACGAAAGAGGACAGGGAAGTCCTGCTTACGGCCCTCCGCCAATGGGGTGCGCTCGACAAGGACTGGAACTACGCCAAGGGCGTCGACTCCAGCGGCAGGCGCGGCTGGGCCTCGGACCCTGGCGGCGGGACGACCTCCGTTCCCATACCGTCCGATCCGCTGGCTATGAGCGACTTGCTGCAGTCCGGCCTGTGGGGAGCGATCGGCGCGGGCCTCGGCTACGAGTTCCAGAGCACGATCTTTCAGCCGGTCGGCGGCATGGGCATGATCGGCAAGGCCTTCGGGCGGCAGCTGGACGGCGTCATTCGCTATGGCGCCAAGGTCACCGACATCCGCCAGGACGACAAAGGCGTCACCGCAACCTTCATCGATTCCAAGACCGGCGGGCCGCCGCAGCAGGCCCGGGGCGACTGGTGCATCTGCACGATTCCGGCCACGGTCCTCGGCCAGACCCCTATCAATGTCGGCGCGCCGATGAAGGCGGCGATCGACGCGCTGTACTACGACGCCTCGCTCAAGGTTGGCCTGCAGTTCAAGCGCCGATTCTGGGAGCAGGATGAGCAGATCTATGGTGGCATCACCTACACCGACCAGCCCAACGGCGTGATCGGCTATCCCAACGCCGACATGTTCAGCTCCGGCAAGGGCGTGCTCCTCGGCGCTTATGCGTTCGGCGGCCCGGCGTTTGAGTTTGCGGCGATGCCGCCGGAGGAGCGGGTGGCGCGGATGGTCGAGTACGGCGCCAACATCCACCCCCAGTACAAGACCGAGTTCGACAACGGCGTCGCTGTGGCCTGGCACCGCGTGCCGTGGACGCTGGGCTGCGCGGGCCACTGGACCGAGGCGCTGCGGGCCCAGCACTACGACAACCTCGCCGCCATGGATGGACGGATCGTGCTGGCCGGCGAGCACGTCTCGCGCATCCCGGCTTGGCAGGAAGGGGCGATCCTTTCCGCCCTCGACACCATCCGTCGTCTCCACCAACGCGTAATGGCGGCCTGAGCCCATGACCCGGACCTTCATCTTCCAGACGGCTTTGGCCGCAACCCTTGCCACCGCAGGGCAGGCGGCCGCCCAGAGCTTCTACGACGGTCCCTTCCCACAGCAAGGCGGCGAAGCGATCTACAAGGGCATCTGCCAAGGCTGTCACATGCCGGACGGGAAGGGGGCCGTCGGGGCCGGCGCCTATCCGGCGCTGGGCGGCGACAAGCGCCTGCAGAGCGGCGCCTATCCGGCCATGGTGATCGTGCGCGGCCAGAAGGCCATGCCGCCGTTCGCGAACAACTTCTCCGACCAGCAGGTCGCGGACGTGGTCAACTACATCCGCACTCACTTCGGCAACGCCTACGCCGACAAGGTCGGACCCGAGACGGTCAAGGCCCTGCGCCCGCCGCCCGCGGCGGAGCAACGTCCCGAGTAGAATTAATCGCTGAAGGCTGGCGCGCGCTTCTGCAGGTTGGACATCACCGCCTCGACCTGATTCGGACTACCGATCAGGGCCAACTGCTCACGCGTCTCTTCGATGAGGCCGGTCGCTTCGTCGGTGACCCGGGCGACGTCGTTGAACAGACGCTTGGCGGCGCGCACGGCGTTGGGATTCCGGCCGGCGATCTCGCGGGCCAGGGCCAGCGCTTCTTCACGCGGCTCGCCGGTGACGCGGGTGGCGAAGCCCAGCGACAGAGCCTCTTCGCCAGAGAAGATCCGCCCCGTGTAAGTCAGCTCGCGCACCACGTCCTCGCGCGCCAGATGCCGCATGAGCAGCGTGCCGCACATGTCAGGCACGAGGCCCCACTTGATCTCCAGCACCGCCAGGCGCGCATCGGGGGCGATGAAGCGCATGTCGGCGCCCAGCATCAGCTGGAAGCCGCCGCCGAAGGCGACACCGTGCACGGCGGCGATGACCGGGACCGGCACTTCGCGCCACACCCACACGGCGTACTGCGCCCGGTTGGCGATGCCGTGGGTGCGGGCGTCGAGCGGTTGGCCGCCGGGCGCAGGACGCCGCGGTCCCTCGGCCATCCGACCGAAATTGCCCATGTCGAGGCCGGCGCAGAAGGCGCGGCCATCGCCGGAGAGCACCACGGCGCGCAGGCCGTGTTCGGTCTTGAGGCGCTCGCCGGCGTCGATGAGGGCGCTGAACATGGCGTCATCGAGGGCATTCATCTTGTCGACGCGGATCAGCCGCACGTCCGCCACGCCGTCTTCGATCGTCACCTGAACCCGGTCGTTCATTTCCCTGTTTTCCTTATAGTTTTGAAGATCGAGACATTGACCGCGGTGATCAGCACAAAGATCACGGCGATGGCGAGGAAGAACGGCGCGGCCGGGGCGGGGAGGGCGCCGAATCGCAGCAAGGCCGCGACGATGATCACGGTGAGCACCGCGCCAGACGTGAGCAAGACGTCCCCAAGGAACATCTTGCGCAGCTCGTTCACGAGGGCGGCGACTATGTCCACGCGGCGCGCCTTCCGACCACGAAGCGAACGAACCCGGCCTTGGCGATGCCGATCGTCAGGAAAGTGGCGATAAGGGCCGGGATGGCGAAGTCGCCGCCCGGGAAGGGCGCCTTCAGCCCCTCCGCCAGCCAGAAGACGCCAAATCCGGACAGCAGAGCGCCGACGACGAATTTGAGGCTGTTCTCGGGGACGCGGGCGAGGGGCGCGCGGACCGTGAGGCCGATCACCAGCACCAGCACCCACGCCGCGGCGGCGCCGACAGAGGCTGGCAACAGCATGCCCGGGCGGGCGGCCACGGCCAGCACGATGAACACCACCTCGGTCCCTTCGAGCAGGACCGCCTTGAAGGCCGCCATCCCCGCAATCCAGTCCGCCGCGCTCCTGAGCGTCTCGCTTTCCTCGGCGAACGCCTGCGCTTCATCGTTCAGGGCCAAGGCCCCGCCGGCGCGCAGGATGGCCTTGCGCAGCCATCCGAGGCCGAAGATCAACAACAGCAGTCCGATCACGGTCTGCAGGCTGTGGATCGGGATGCGGGCGATCAGCGGCCCCAGCAGGATGACGGCCAGGGCTAGAAGAGCGAAGGCGGCGAGGGTTCCCAGCACCGCAGGCCTGACGCCACGCACGACGCTTACCGCCAGGACGATGGTGAAGGCCTCCACGCCCTCGACGAAAGAGGCCAGAAAGGCGGCCAGCGCGATCGGGGCGGCGGCGGCGAGCATACCGAAATCTATGCCCGAGGCTGCGGAGAGACGCAAAGCGGACTTGCCGTCATTCGATCGCGGAGGCGGGCCTGTCAGAGATCGGTTGGGCATGGCATGGAGATTCTTGTAGGAAGGGAGCCGTCATGAAGCGCGTCGCCGCCGCATCCGTCCCTTGCGCCTTACAGTCGCCCCGCAAGGACCGGTGATGTCCGCCGGCTCGGCTCTTGTTCTCGCGAACCTGTCGCTTGCCGACGTGGACGCCGCCGTGGCGCTCTGGCGAGCCTGCGGCCTGACACGGCCATGGAACGATCCGTATGCCGACGCCCGGCGCGCGCTTGAAGGACCGGCCTCGACCATCCTGGCGGGTCGTGCGGAGGGGCGGCTAGCCGCCACGGCGATGGTCGGCGCCGATGGGCATCGAGCCTGGGTCTATTATCTGGCCGTGACGCCTGAGCTGCGGGGGTTGGGACACGGCGCCGTCATGATGCAGGCCGCCGAGGCCTGGGCCCGCGCCCGAGGTATGCCCAAACTCGAGCTCATGGTGCGAGACGGCAACGCGGACGCAGGCGGATTCTATGAAGCGATCGGCTATGAGCGCGAGCCGGTGAGTGTCTATTCCCGACGACTGAGTTCACCCGGAACCTAATGGGCCTACAGCGAATCGCCGCCGCGACGGTGAGCCTCGCCTTCCTGGCCTTTCCGCCGCCGGCCGGATCCGTGGACTCCAGCGCTCTCTGGCACGTCGTGCACGATCTCTGCGTGACAGACGCCAGGCTCACCGGACTGCCGGCGCCATGCCTGGCGGTCGACCGGCGAGCGGGCTGGGCGGTGCTCAAGGCGCCGGGTGAGCGGACGCAGGTGCTACTGGTGCCGACGACGCGCGTCTCGGGCATCGAAAGTCCGAGGTTGCTGATCCCGGGCCGTCCCAACTACTGGCAGGCGGCCTGGGCCGCGCGTCGCTGGGTGGAGCAAAGGGCGGGCAGGGCGATCCCTCGCGAGAAGCTCGGGCTGGTGGTCAATTCGGTCTATGGCCGCAGCCAGGATCAGTTGCACATCCACGTCGACTGCGTGCGCGCCGACGTTGTCGCCGAGTTGAAGGCGCACGACGACGAGATCGGACCGGCCTGGACGCCGTTCCCGGTCAGCCTCGCCGGCGAACGCTATCGGGCCCTGCGGCTCATCGGCGCCGGGTTGGGCGAGCGGGATCCGTTCAAGCTCCTGGCGGCCGAAAGTCCGGAGGTTCGCGCCGCCATGGGCGCTCAGACGCTGGCCGTTATCGGCGCCCAATCGGCCAATGGATCGCCGGGCTTCGTGCTCCTCGCCGCCCAAGGCGGCCGGCCGGAGAATCCGGATGGCCACGGCGAAACGCTGCTTGACCACAAGTGCGCCGTCCTGGGGCCGGCGGCCTAGGCGGCCAGACCCTGCAGCCGCGCGGCATGGCTTCGGACGTTTTCCGGACCTCCGAGCAACTGACGGTCCAATCCTACACGCTTGAACCAGAAGTGCAGGCCGAGCAGGTCGGTGAAGCCCATGCCCCCATGGACCTCGGTCGCGGTGCGGGCCACGAAGCGGGAGACCTCCGAGAGATGCGCCTTGGCGTGGGCGGCAACGAGCGGCGCTTCGGCCGGAGCGTGGTCGAAGGCATAGGCCGCGTACCAGACGAGCGCGCGGCAGGGTTCCAGCTCGGCGGCCATCTCGGCGCAGAGATGTTTGACGGCTTGGAACGATCCGATTGGCCGGCCGAACTGTCGCCGTTCCTTGGCGTAGGCCACCGCTTTGTCGAGCATGGCCTGGGCGGCGCCCAGCATGTCGGCGGCGAGGATCACGAAGGCGGCGTCGCGCAAGGCGGGGAGGGCGTCGGCCCCGGCGAGCGGCTCGGCAGCCGCGTGGTCGAAACGCACCTCCGCGAAGCGACGCGTGGCGTCGATCGTGGGGAGGAGAACGATGTCCGCGGCGGAGCCTTCGATCAGCCAAAGCCGACCGGCGCGGTCGGCGACGACAAGCAGATCCGCACCCGGAGTGTCGACGGCGAACATCGAGGCGCCGGTGAGCTTGCCATCCGAAGCCTCCACGCCGGGGGCGTCGCGGGCGCCGGCCACGGCTTCGTGCAGGACGGCGCCGGCGGTGATCTCGCCGGCGGCCAGCTTCGGCAACCAGGCGGCCTGCTGCGCCGGCGACCCGGCGAGGGCCAGGGCGAGCGGCGCGAGAACCGCCGAGCCGAGAAATGGCGACGGAGCGACGCAGCTGCCGATCGCCTCGGCCGCCAGGGCCATGTCGAGCAGTTTGAGGCCGAGGCCGCCATGCTCCTCGGCAATGAGCATGCCTGGGACGCCGAGCGCCGTGAGTTCGGCCCAGACGTCGCCCGCGACGGGTTCCCCGCTCCCGGCGAAGCTGCGGACGCGGGCAAGGGGTGCGGCGCGGGCGAGCACCCCCGTCAGGGAGTCCTGCATCAGGCGCTGGTCAGGAGAGAGCGCGAAGTCCATCAGGCGGCCTTTCCTTCCCGGGGCAGTCCCAGCCCGCGTTCGGCGATGATGTTCTTCTGGATCTGCGCCGTGCCGCCACCGATGATCAGCCCGAGGTCGAACATATAGCGCCACTGCCAGGCGCCGCCGGCGCGCAGATGCTCGCCGGTCTCGTAGAGCACGCCCGCCTCGCCGAGCGCGTCGATGGCCAGAGCGGCGATCTGGTGGTTGAGCTCGCACCCCTGAAGCTTGACAACCAAGCCGGCCAGCCCAGGCGCCTCGCCGCCGATCTGGCCGGTGAGCACCCGCAGGCCATTGAACTTCATGGCCAGGACGCGCGCCTGCAGGGCCATGAGACGGTCGCCAAGCACGGGATCGTCGATCAACCGCACGCCCGCCGTGTGTTCTTTCTCCATCAACGCGACAAGTTCTGCGAACCTCGCCTCTATGGCGTTGGGATCGCCCAGCATGCCGCGCTCGTGGCGCAGAGTGGTGTTGGCGACCCGCCAGCCCTCGCCGCGCTTCCCGACGATCTGGCTTTTGGGCACGCGCACGTCGGTGAAGAACACTTCGTTGAATTCGGCCCCGCCGGTCATGGTCCGTAGCGGCCGCACCTCGATCCCAGGGGTCTTCATCGAGAAGATCAGGTAGCTGATCCCGGCATGTTTCTCGGCCTCAGGCTCGGTGCGGACGAGGCAGAAGATCATGTCGGCCTGGGCGGCCGTGGAGGTCCAGATTTTCTGACCGTTGATGACGAAGTCGTCGCCGTCCTCGGTGGCGCGTGTGGAGAGCGAAGCGAGATCGCTGCCCGAGCCCGGCTCGGAATATCCTTGGCACCAGACCACTTCTCCACGCAGGGTCGGGCTGATCCAGCTTCTCTTCTGCTCCTCGGTCCCCAGCTCGAGCAGGGTAGGGACCAGCATCGAGATGCCCTGGCCGCCGAGGCCGGTGGGCGCGCCGGCGGCGACGAAGGCCTCGGCGATGATCCGGCTCTTCAGGATGTCAGGTTCAGCGCCGAAGCCGCCATAGGCCTGGGGAATCGTCCTGGCCGCATAGCCGTGTTCGATCAGCAGGGCCTGCCAGGCGAGCGCGCCGGCGCGGCCGGCGCCGGGACTGGGAAAGCGGTCGCGGTTGGCCACGAGAAAGCCGCGCACTTCGTCGCGAAAGGCTTCGTAGGTGGGACCTAAGGCCAGATCCATGTTTTCACTCCTGGCGCGAGCCTAGGCCGACGATTCCGGGCAGGCTAGGCTGACGCCAGGGCAGGCCCATAGGATGCGCGACGCGCCTGACCCGCAAGCTGGGAGGCAGGGAGAACGCCATGACCGACCTGCGCGTGCCGGACGAGATCGCCGCCACGGTGGTGACGCCCAAGGCCTACGCCGAGGACGCGCCCGTCCACGAAGCTTTCCGCTGGCTGCGCGCCAACAATCCGCTCGGCCGGGCGGAACTGGAGGGTTGCGCGCCGTTCTGGATCGTCAGCAAGCACGCCGACATCCTCGAGGTCAGCCGTCAGAATGCGCTGTTCCACAACGGCGATGTTTCCACGACCTTCGTCACGCTCGAGACCGACGCCAAGGTTCGTCAAATGACCGGCGGCAGCCCGCACCTGGTGCGCTCGCTGGTGCAGATGGACGCCCCGGACCACCCGAAATACCGCGTCCTCACCCAGTCCTGGTTCCTGCCCCAGAATATTCGCCGACTGGAGGACCGTATCCGAGCCATCGCCCGCGAACATGTGGTGCGGATGGAGGAACTGGGCGGGGAGTGCGACTTCGTCAACGACGTGGCCCTGACCTTCCCGCTGCGCGTGGTGATGGAGATACTGGGCGTACCCGAGGCCGACATGCCCCGAATGCTGAAGCTCACTCAGGAGCTGTTCGGCGCGGCGGACGCGGAACTCAACCGCTCCCAAGACGAGTCCAGTTCGCGGGACTCCGGCCTCGGTGACCTACAGGCGACGATCGCCGACTTCTTCATGTACTTCAAAGCCATCAGCGACTCCCGCCGGGCCGAGCCGACGGCCGACCTGGCCACGGCGATCGCCAATGGCCAGATCGATGGCGCGCCGCTGAACGACTTCGAGGCGATGTGCTACTACATCATCGTCGCCACGGCCGGGCACGACACCACCTCCTCGTCCACGGCCGGCGCAATCTGGGGCATGTGCGAATATCCGGACGCCTTCGCCAAGGTGAAGGCCGATCCGTCCCTGATCCCGGGCCTGGTGGACGAGTCGATCCGCTGGACGACGCCGGTGAAGCACTTCATGCGCTCGGCGACCGAAGACACCGAACTGCGTGGGCGCGCGATCGCCAAGGGCGACTGGCTGATGCTCTGCTATCCGTCCGGCAACCGCGACGAAGAGGTGTTCGAGGATCCCGACACCTTCAATCCCGAGCGCAGTCCCAACCGCCACCTCGCCTTTGGCTATGGCGCCCACCTCTGCCTCGGTCAGCACCTGGCGAAGATGGAGATGCGCATCCTGTGGGAAGAGTTGCTGCCGCGTCTGAAGTCGGTGGAATTCAACGGCGCGCCGCAGCGCAGCGTCGGCAGCTTCGTCAGCGGCCCCAAGCGCCTGCCGATCCGCTACGAACTGGCCTGAGATCACCCTCAACTAGGGGGTTGCGGCCGTGGCGGCATAGATCATCACGCCGGCGGCGACTGACAGGTTGAGGCTGTCGGCGCGACCGCGCATCGGGATCTTGACGCTGACGTCGCAGGCGGCGGCGAGTTCGGCCGTCAGGCCGGCCTGTTCGTTGCCGAGCAGGAGGAGCGAGGGCCGACGATAGTCGGCGGCGCGGAAGTCGGTCGTGGCGGTCAGTAGCGTTCCGACAACCGAACCCGGCCAACCGGCCCTCCAGGCCAGGAATTCGTCCGCCGTCGCCCGCGCGATCTTGACCGCGAAGATCGAGCCCATGGTCGCCCGCACCGCCTCGACCGAATAGGGATCGCAGGTCTCGCCGATCAGGATCAGGCCGCCGACGCCAGCTGCATCGCAAGTCCGGATGATCGTGCCGAGATTGCCTGGATCGCGAACTTGTTCGAGGGCCACCAGCACGCCTTCGCGCGGCATTTCGACGAGCGGCGTGAAGCGTTGTTCGAAGACGCCCAATACCGTCTGCGGGTTCTCGCGGCGCGAGATCTTCTCGAGAATGGCCGGGGTCACCTCGATGACCTCGCGGGCCCGGGCGGCGGCGCGCTCAAGGGCAGAGTGGCCGGCGGACTTGCCGGCGAACATCAGGATCGCTGGCGCAAAGCCGAGATCGACGGCCTCGGTGACGATTTTCAGCCCCTCCGCCAGGAAGAGGCCGCTTTCCTCGCGCGCCTTGCGCAAATGCAGGGCGCGGACCTGCTTGACCGTATCGTTGGCGAGCGAGGTGACCGTCTTCACGACGCGCTCCAGCGGGCGAAGAACGACAGGCCCGCGGCGCGGCCGCCGCCTTCCTCCGCGAGACACAGCTCACCCCAGTCGATGGTTCCGGCCCGTTCGGCGAGGGCGCCGGCAGTCAGATGGGCGAGGGCGAGACCGGTCAGCCGCTCGGAATAGGCGTTGAGGATCAGAAACGAGGCGTCGTCGGCGAGCAGGGCGGCGCAACCGGCCATCAGGTCCAGCAGGTCATCGTAGAGGCGCCAGGTCTCACCGCCCGGGCCACGGCCGAACTTGGGCGGATCGAGCACGATGGCTTCGTAGCGCGCCCCGCGGCGCACCTCGCGCGCCACCCACTTGCGGGCGTCCTCGCAGATCCAGCGGATCGGCGCGTCGGTCAGATCGGAAAGAGCAGCGTTGTCGCGCGCCCAGCCCACCGCCCGCTTCGAGGCGTCGACATGAGTCACCTGGGCGCCGGCTGCGGCGGCGGCCAGACTTGCGACGCCGGTGTAGCCGAACAGGTTCAGCATCCGCGCGCCCGGCCGGGGCGCGAGGCGGGCGGTGATCCACTCCCAGTTGGCCGCATGCTCGGGAAACACCGCCAGGTGCCGAAAGGCGGTGAAGCGGGCGTGGAAGCGCACACTGCGCCAGGCCATGGGCCAGGTTTCCGCCGCCGCGCCGGCGAAACGCCAACGCCCGGCCTCGTCCTCGTCGGCAGGCTCGAAGACGGCGAAGGCGTGATCCCAGTCCGGCAGGCGTGGCGTCCACAGGCACTGCGGCTCGGGCCGAACGACCAGGTGGGGGCCATAGCGCTCGAGCTTGCGGCCGCCGCCGCTGTCGACCAGTGCGTGGTCCGGCCAGGGCTGGGCGGTAAGGGCGACCGGTTCGGCGGCGAGGCGAGGACTCATCGGCCGAGGCATATCAGCGCACGGGCCGGGGAGGGAGTGGTCGCCGGGGTTGGAGGGTTTGCGCTTGGGCCAATCTTGCGATAACCGATGAATACTTTGGGGCGAAGCGGAATAAAACTGTCAATAATTGTAACGTTGGCGACCTTGCCAGCGTTGGCAACGGCGTGGGCACAGAATACTCAGGACACATCCGCACCCGCCGCGGTGACGAGTTCAGCTGCGGCCGCCGCTCCGGTCCTGCTGGCCTGCTGTCTGCTGACCGCGAACACGCCAGTTGTTGTTCAACTTGCCAAGAGCATCAGTTCTGACTCGGTTAAACGGGGTGACAGTTTTTCGCTCATCGTCGCGGAACCTGTAACTGTCGATGGAAAGGTTGTGATCCCGGCCGGCGCGAGCGGCGGCGGGGAGGTGGTTGACGCTGGCGCGGGGGGGCTGGGCGGCAAGCCCGGCAAGCTGGTGCTCGCCGCGCGCTATGTCGATGTCGCCGGCGTCCGCGTGCCGTTGCGGGCCTTCCACGTCAGCGGTGGCGGACGCAATAACAGCGCGACCGCAGTGGCCGTGAGCGAGACGATCGCACTAACAGTGAGCCCTGTGGGCTCCGTGGTGGGAATGCTGATTTCCGGCGGCAACGTAAAATTCCCCGCCGGCTTGAAGGCAATAGCCAAAGTCGCCGCCGACGTCAGGCTGGACCCGATTCCGGCGGCGCCATCCTCTTCATCATCGCGAGAGTCACCATGAACTTGCGCTCCTACGCTCCCGCCCTCGTGGCGGCTTTCATTATCTCCTCGCCCGCGTGGGCTCAGTCTTCGCCGCCCCCTCCGGTGGCGGAAACAGAAACGCCTTCTCATGCAGAGACGGAATTCTGGAGCTGGGCGAAAAACAGCCGCAACCCAGACGACTTCGCCGGCTATCTCCGGAAATATCCGAACGGCGCCTACGCCGCCGAGGCCAAGGCCCGGATTGCAGCATTGAAGGCCGACCGGGAGGTGATCACCCAAGGCCCGGACGCCGGTGCTGTTCCCGCGCCGCCGCCGGGAAAGGGACAAATCGTGTTTTTCCGGCCCAACCGCTATGTCGGCCTTGCTGAGTGGTTCAAGGTCCGGGAAAGCGGAGTCGAACTCGGCAAACTCGCCAACGGCGCGTTTTTCATCTGCGTTCTGGACCCGGGAAAGCATACCTTCACGGCGGCGACGGAGAACCAGGATCGACTTATCCTTGAGCTCGACGACGGAGAGACCCTCTACGTGAAGGGCGGCCTCTCGATGGGCGTAGTCATGGGTGAGGCGCGGCTTACGCCCTCGGACGCAGCGGCCTTCCACGCCGCACTCGACCATATGCACCAGGTCGAAGCGCTCACGCCGTCGACACGCACACCCCCGCCGCCGGCTCAGTGAACGTAGACTAGCGGGCTTGGTAGCGCCCTTGCCCTGAAGGCCCGATTCCCCTTTACTAGGGGTTTAAGTTTTTCTAACGGAAAGGCTGCCTGTGAGCGCCATTCTCAACGAACCGCGCCGCTCGGCGCGCAAGGCCAAGGGCGACGGACACCTGCGCCGCGCCGAGATCCTGGAAGCGGCGGAGCGAATCTTTGTCGTCCACGGCTACGAGGGGGCGACGATCCGCAAGATCGCCGACGAGGTGGGGGTGTCCTCGACGGCGCTCTACATGCACTTCCGCGACAAGGACCAGATCCTGCTCGAGATCTGCGCAGGCGCCATGCGCGAGCTTCTGGAGTGCAACAGCCGGATCTACGCCATGCCGATCGATGCGGTGTCGCGAGTGCGCCTGATCCTCGACGGCTACATGGATTTCGCCTTCGCTCACCCCAACGCCTACCGCCTGGTTTTCGGCCCGACGCCGGTGGCGGAGACCATGCATCGTGCGCACGTGACCAAGGAGCTCGGTGCGGAGTGCCTGGATCGCTTCGCCTCTGTGGTGCGCGCGGTGGCCGCGGAAGGGCGCCTGCGAGTGGCCGATCCGGAGACCGCCCATCAGGTGCTGTGGGCGGCCTGCCACGGCCTCGTCACCCTGATGATCGCCAAGCCGGAATTCGAGTGGAAACCGACCGAAGAGCTGAAGCGAGCCATGCTCGACGGTCTGCTCCACGGCCTTGTCGCCGACTAGCCCATGCGCGCCCGCGCCGCGCTGGCGGGCGCCATCTTATTGCTCTGGGCCAGCCCGTCGCTGTCTGGTCCGCGCGTCGTCTCTTTAGATCAGTGCGCGGACCAATATGTGCTGGCCATGTCGCCGCGGGCCGACATCGTCGGACTCTCGACCCGAGCCCGCAACGCCGACTCCTATTTGAAGGCCGCCGCCCAGGGCCTGCAGGAGCGCCGGGCCACCGCCGAGAGCGTCCTGGCGGCCCGTCCGGACGTTGTGGTCCGTTACTGGGGCGGTGACGCGCATCTGGTGTCAGACCTCGAACGGCGCGGGGTCCGTGTGCTGACGATCGATGACGTCACCGACTTCGCTGGGGTGCGGACGGATATCCGGCAGGTTGCGCATGGACTGGGTGAGCCGGCGGCCGGTGAGCGACTGGTGGCGGACATGGACGCCCAGCTGGCGGCGGCGCGGGGGGCCGGCGGAGGACGCGGCGTCTACTATCTTACCTCCGGCGGCGACACGCTGGGGCCCGGAACCCTCGTGGACGCGATGATCCGCGCGGCGGGGTTCGCCAACCTCGCCACTCGCCCGGGTTGGGGCGCGATCTCGGCCGAGCGCCTGGTCATCGACCCGCCGTCGCTCTTTGTGCTCGGTTTCTTCGACGCCGACATGGCGGCGACGCTGCGCTGGAGCGTTGGACGCGAGGCCATGGTCCAGCGGCTGATCGGGGCGCGAACAAGCGTCTCCTTGCCGGGGTCGATCCTGGGGTGCCCGGCGTGGTTCGTCGCCGATGGCTCCGCGCGCCTCGCCGCCTGGGCCCGCGCCCACCCAGGTCGGCCCTGAGCGTGCGTTTTCTCATTCTGCTCAACCTCGCGCTCGCCGCCAGCATCGCGCTCGCTACGGCGCTCGGCGAGACGCCGCTGTCGATGGCCCAGTTCGCCGCGGCCTTCACCGATCCGGGCTCCGCGCCAGGCGAGATCATCTGGTCGCTTCGCCTGCCGAGGGTCTGCACGGCCGCGCTGGTGGGCGCCGAGCTCGGCCTAGCCGGCGCGATCATGCAGGGGCTGCTGCGCAATCCGCTCGCCGACCCTGGCGTATTGGGGGTGTCGGCGACGGCGGCCCTCGGCGCGTCAGTGGTCATCGCCCTCGGCCTGGCGGGCGCGCCAGGGGCCGTGGAGTTGGCGGCCATGACCGGCGCCCTGGGGGCCGGGGCGGTCGTGGCTGTGCTGGCCGCGCGATTGCGCGAGCCCGAAACCCTGATCCTGTTCGGCGTGGCGCTTTCGGCCCTGGCCGGGGCGGCGACGGCGCTGGTCTTCAACTTGTCGCCATCGCTGATCACCACGAGCGAGGTGATGAACTGGCTGCTCGGATCGGCGGCCGGGCGCGGCTGGGGCGACCTCGGGGCGGCGGCGGTTCCGACCCTGCTGGGGGCTGGCCTGTCAGCCTGGGCGGCGGGGGGACTCTCCATGCTGACTCTGGGAGAGGAGACGGCGGCGCTCTCGGGACTGCCGATGGCGCGACTGCGCGCCGCGGCGGTGGCCGGCGCCGCTCTGCTGACCGGCGCGGCGGTGGCGACAGCCGGAGTGATCGGCTTCGTGGGGCTGGCCGCCCCGCATCTTGTCCGCGGCGCGGTGGACGACGACCCGGCCCGCACGCTGGCCCCCTCGGCGCTGGCCGGCGCGATCCTGCTGGTGCTGGCCGACCTCGCCGCCCGCATGATCCCGACGCCCGAGGAGCTGAAGCTGGGCGTGGTGACCGCGCTGCTCGGCGCGCCGCTCTTTGCGCTGCTCGCCTGGCGCGCGGCCCGGAGCTGGCGGGCGTGAGCGCGGCCCTGACGCTGGAGGGCGCGGGCGTCATGCTCGGCGGCCGGCCGGCGCTGGCCGACGCCGACCTCGAGATCCGGCCCGGCGAAATCGTCGGTGTCGTGGGGCCGAATGGGGCAGGCAAGACCACCCTGCTGCGCGCGGCCCTGGGCCTCGCCAGGCTCTCGGCAGGCGCCGCCAGGCTCGCTGGACGGGACGTCAAACAGCTCTCCGAGGTCGAGCGAGCCAGTCTTGCCGGCTATCTGCCGCAGGAGCGCCGCGCCGCCTGGAACCTGCCGGCCTGGCGCGTCGCCGCGCTGGGGGCCTGGCGCCTCCCGCCGGTCGCCGCCCGCGCGGCGGCGATAGCGGCCTTGAGTGAGGTCGGGGTCGCCGCCCTCGCCGAACGCGGAGTCAACGACATGTCCGGCGGCGAGCGAGCCAGGACCCTGATCGCCCGTTTGCTGGCGACCGGCGCGCCCCTTCTGGCCGCCGACGAGCCGGCCGCCGGCCTCGATCCTGCCGCCGCCCTGCTGGTGATGGAGGTTCTCCGCGGGCGCGCGACGCGCGGCGCGGCGGTGATCGTCACCCTGCACGACCTGACCCTGGCGGCGCGGGCCTGCGACCGCCTGGCGGTGATGAGCGGCGGCCGTTTGGCTGCGGTCGGCAGCGCAGCCGAGGCGCTATCGCCGGAGGTGCTTGCTGACGTGTTCGCTCTGGAGGGAAGTCTCGTGCACACCGATTCCGGACTGGTCGTCGCGGCCAGAGCGCGTTCCGCTTGATCGCATCGTGCTCCTTGGCTCAGCGGTAGCCGTAGGCCCCACGCTTCAGATCGGTTTCGAGGGTGAGCGGCGCCGAGCCGCCGCGGAGGCGGGCGCGATAGACCTGCATCGCCTCCAGCACGCGCATGACGTAGTCGCGCGTCTCGGAAAACGGGATGCACTCGATGAAGTTGAGCGGATCGGTATTGCCGCTGCGGGGATCGCCGCAATAGCCGACCCATTGGTTCGGGCGTCCGGGGCCGGCGTTATAGGCGGCCGCCGCCATGACGTAGGAGCCGCTGAACTGATCGACCAGCTGGCCGAGGTAGGCCGAGCCCAGCCGCATGTTGTACTCGGGGTCATCGAGCTCATAGGACGAGTAGGTGACGCCGAGCCGGCGGGCGAGGCCCTCCGCGGTCCCCGGCATCAGCTGCATCATTCCGCGCGCCCCGGCCCCGGAGCGGGCGGCGGGATCGAAGCTGCTCTCCTGGCGAGTGATGCCGAGCACGAAGGCGGCTTCCGCACCCACCGCTTCGTTGGGCGTGGTGGCAAGGGGGTAGCCGCGTTCGGGCAGGATGAAACCGCGGCGGGCGGCGTTGCGCACCACACGCATGGAAAGCTGCTGCTCGCCCAGATTGCGTATGTCGTCGCAGAGCAGGGCCTCGTCGGCGGCCGAGGGCAGGACATCAGCGAGATCGCCCGCGAACGCCCGGAAGACGTCGGTGGCGCCGATATTCCGCAGGTAGCGGAGGGCGCGGACCGGATCGCTGGCTTCGAACGCCGCGCGTTCGGCGCTCGAGATCTGTGGATCGTGGCCGAGGTTGAGGGTTTTCTGGCCAGCGCGTCCGGCCGCCAACTGCCCGTAGAAGGTGGTCGGCCACGCCGCGGCCTGACTGTAGAACAGTTGGGCGGCGACCTGATCGTCCTCGGCGTCGGCGGCGCGGCCGCGCCAGTAGTAGCCGCGGCTCTGGGTGAGCGGCGAATCGCCTGCCTCAGCCACCTTGGCGAAGTGGGAATCCGCCAGGTGCGGGTCGTGAAGACGGGTGAGGGCGATCCAGCCGGCCAGGAACTGCGCTTCGGCGGCGTTGGGCCCGGTGGTCATGCCGGCGTGGGCCGCGACCTGGTAGGCGCCCCGCGAGTCGCCCACCTGGAGCGCGTCGATGGCCATCGAACCGTGCTTCCAAAGGTGCTCCGCGGCCACTTGGTCCGGCAGCACCTCAGGCAGACGCGCGACGTATTGAAGGGCGACGGTTTCCATGCCGCCGTCGCGAAGTCGCAAGGCCTTCTCGTAGGCGATCCCTGGCGAATCCTGCAGGGGCTGGGGCAGCGCGGCGACGAGGGCGTCGGCGCCCGGATCGCCGCGACGCAACGCCATGCGGGCCTGGGCAAGGGCCTGCTGATCGGGTGTCAGGAACCGCATGAGGTCCTGCGCCGCGGCCGTGTGTCCGCCGTAAAGCAGCATGTCGACCCGCGCGGCGTGATCGTCGGCGGTGAGGGTGGCGCCGAAGGTGGCGAGGATAGTGTCCTCGGTCGGCTGTTCGAAGATCAGGCTGCGCCAGGCGGCGCGGATGACCTGCTGGGCCTCGGATGGCCGCCCGCTGGCGCTGAGCGCCAGGGCGAGGGCCTGGGCGCCGCCGCCCGTGCGCGGCTTGTCGGCGCCGAACCAGGCGATGACCTGGGCCGGCGGCAGGCCGGAAGAGGGCAGCAGGGCTTCGGCGGCCTGCTCGCGTTTTACCTCACGCGGCCAGCCGGCCAGCTCGCGGCGGGCGGACTCGGCCTCGGAGAAGGTGACTTCGGTCGGCGCGCCGTCGATCAGGGCCCAGAGCGCAATCTTGCGCGCGATCGGATCGGAGATCTGCGACATGGCCGCGCGCACGCCGGGACCATCGCCCCGTCGACCCGCGTTGAGCGCCTGGGTGAGCCAGCCGGCGTCACCGCCGGCTCCCGGCAGGGTCTGAGGCAAGGAGGCATAGGGGATGGGCGTGACCTGGGGTCCGGAGGGATAAACCGTTCCGCTCTGGGGATAGGTGGTCGCCGGTCCGGGCGGGTTGGCCGGCAGTGATCGGTAGGGGACGGGGGTGATTTGGGATGCATCCGACGACGGCGGCGACTGGGCCTGGCCGTAGGGGTAGGCCGGCGTCGACTGAACATAGGGCTGGGCGGCGGCGAAACCCGCTGCGCAGACCGTGCTTGCCAGCAGTGAAAGAACGCGCCGCGTTCGCAACGCCAAGACCCTTCTCACAGACGCTCGCTGTATGGGGGATTGTCTCGTTTGATTCGCGCCCTTGGGACGCATAATGTTTCGCCTCACGCAGCCAAAGTCGCGGCCGATCGCGGCGTAAAGACGACATTTCAACCCGCATGACCGAAATTGCATTCCGGGGCGTCCTTACCGCCCTCGTGACCCCCTTTCGCGACGGCGCCGTCGACGAGGCCGCCATGGCGAGGCTGATCGAGCGGCAGATTGCCGCCGGCGTCCACGGGCTGGTGCCGGTCGGCACGACGGGGGAATCGGCGACACTCAGCCACGAAGAGCACCGCCGCGTCGTCAGCCTGACGGTGGAGGTGGCCGCGCGCCGTGTGCCGGTGATCGCAGGGGCAGGGTCGTACGCCACGAACGAGGCGATCGAGCTGGCGCAGCAGGCCCGCGAGGCCGGGGCCGACGCCGCCCTGGTCGTCACGCCCTATTACAACCGGCCGAGCCAGGAGGGCCTCTTCCTGCACTATCAGGCTGTGGCCCAGGCCGCGGGCCTGCCGATCGTCATCTACAACGTGCCTTCGCGGACCAGCGTCGACATCTCCAACGCCACGCTGGAACGGCTGGCGAAGCTGCCCGGGATCACAGGAGTCAAGGACGCCACCGGCGACATGGGCCGAGCCAGCCTGCAGCGGCGAGCCATGGGCCCGGGCTGGGTGATGCTCTCCGGCGACGATCCCAGCGCCCTCGGCTACATGGCCAGCGGCGGTCACGGGTGCATCTCCGTAACCTCCAACGTGGCGCCGGCGCAGTGCGTGCGCTTCTACGACGCTTGTCTGGCTGGCGACTGGCAGACGGCGCTTGAGCTGCAGAATCGCCTCATCCGCCTTCACAAAGGGCTGTTCCTCGACGCCTCGCCGGCCCCGACCAAGTTCGTGCTGGCGCATCTTGGGCTGTGTTCGGCCGAGAGCCGCCTACCGATCGCGCCGTGCGCCGAGGAGGTGAAGGCCGAGATCCTCGCCGCGCTGGCCGAGGCGGACGCGGCGTGACCGACGCCCCTCGCAAGCTGATCGCCGAGAACCGGCGCGCCCGGTTCGACTACCACCTCGAGGAGACCTTCGAGGCGGGCCTCAAGCTTACCGGCTCGGAGGTCAAGTCGCTGCGCCTCGGCCGCGCCAACATCGCCGAATCCTACGCTTCGGCCGACGGAAACGAGCTGACCCTGGTCAACGCCTACATCCCCGAATACGGCCCAGCGAACCGCTTCAACCACGAGCCACGCCGCCCACGCCGCCTGTTGCTGCACCGCCGCCAGATCGACCGACTGCTTGGGGCGGTCCGGCGCGAAGGGCGCACCATCGTTCCCACCCGGCTCTATTTCAACGATCGGGGAATGGCGAAGCTCGAGCTGGCGCTGGCCAAGGGCAAGACCGCGCCCGACAAGCGCCGCGCCGAGGCCGACCGCGACTGGAAGCGCGAGCAGGGGCGCCTGCTGCGCGATCGCGGCTAGCGCAGCGCCTCAGAACGCCATCCTAAGCCCCAGGGCGATGTCCTGGCTGTTCCAGTTGCCGGAGGCTTCACCGCGATACTTCAGATAGAGCGTCCAGCCGTGCTCGTGGGCGGTCAGGCTGACCCCGAAGGTGGCGGCATTCTGGTCGAGCCCGATCCGATAGGGTCCGAAGAGCGTGCCATCGGCGGCGGTGAGCGCGAAGGCGGCGCCGGCCGCGGCCTGGTCATGCCGGTAGCCGATCTCGACATCCGGCGTCCAGGTCACCCCGCCGCTCTGGAAGGCGTGCGAAAGGCCGAGGTTGGCGAACGGCGTGACGAACGTGGTCGAGGCGCCTTGGCCGGCGACCGCGAAGGCCGAGCTCACGGAATCGCCCTCGATGAACGACGGACCGCTCAGGTGGGTGACGATCACCCCGGCCGCGGGCGTGATCTTGGTGGCGGCCAGCTCGAAGGGGACCGAGGCCTGTACGGCGCCGGTGACATCATCTGTCCCGCGAGACGCGATGGCGGCGCCGACGCCTGTGGCGCGGGTGGTGTCGTCCCAACCGTGCGCCCAGCTGAGGACGGCGCTCAGTCCGATCGGTCCGAGGGGCTGCGAGCCATAGAGGCTGGCGCGGAACAGTTCCTCGGTTCCTGAGCTGCCGAGGTTGTCGCTGAGCCAGCTCTTGTCGTAGCCGAGGGCCACGCCCAGGCGCAGCTGGCCGGCGACGGTGGCGTCGGCGCCGACCTGCACGCCGGCGGCGTCAGAGCGGAGGGTCGGAGTGGCGGCGGTGGCGCCGCCCTCGAGCACGCTGCCGTCGATCTCGATCCAGGCGCGGGCGACCGCGCCGGGGGTCGCGGCCATGTTGTAGAGCGTGTCGCCGCCGCCGTCGGGCAGGGTGCGGCCGAGCAGCGCGGTGGCCGAATTCTCATTGAGCTCGGCGAAGGCGAACGTCTGAGCGCTGAACAAGGTCGGGTCGCGCGGCGGCACCACGGTTGGCGTCGGCGTCGGCGTCGGCGTCGGCGTCGGCGTGGGAGTGGGCGTTGGTGTCGGTGTCGGCGTCGGTGTCGGCGTCGGCGTGGGCGTTGGTGTCGGTGTCGGCGTCGGCGTTGGTGTCGGTGTCGGTGTCGGGGTTGGCGTCGGTGTCGGGGTTGGCGTCGGTGTCGGGGTTGGCGTCGGTGTCGGGGTTGGCGTCGGTGTTGGCGTCGGTGTTGGCGTCGGTGTCGGGGTTGGCGTCGGTGTTGGCGTCGGTGTTGGCGTCGGCGTCGGTGTCGGTGTTGGCGTCGGCGTCGGCGTCGGTGTCGGCGTGGGAGTGGGCGTCGGTGTTGGTGTCGGTGTTGGCGTCGGTGTCGGGGTGGGAGTGGGCGTCGGTGTCGGTGTCGGCGTCGGGGTTGGTGTCGGCGTCGGTGTCGGCGTGGGAGTGGGCGTCGGTGTCGGGGTTGGTGTTGGCGTCGGTGTCGCCACGGCCAGCACCAGGCTCGCGCTCGTTGGGCTGTAGCTGACGCTTTCGCTGAAACCTGCCGGCAATGGCGCGCTGGACGAAGCGGCGACGGTGGCGAAGGTTCCCGTCAGAGCCGCCGAAGCCAGGAACACGCGCGAGCCGGCGCTATACGTCCCTGGGGCGTAGGCGAACGTGACCCCTCCATCGACGGTCGCGTTTCCGAGAACGTTGATCTCGGAAATCGTGGTTGGCGTCACGGCGATGAGCAGATCTGCGCCGCTGGACTGAACGTAGGCGCCATGGACGCTCAGCGTTCCGACCGAGTCGGCCGGCAGTCCGATGCCGCCAGGCTCGACTTGGCCGTTGTTGGTCAGATTGCCGCCGATGGTTCCATACCCGCCCAGGACGCCGCCGGCGTCCACCTGCGCGGCGCCCCCTACCGAAGCGGTGGGCGTGCTGCTGTCGCCGAGGATCAAGGCCCCGGACTTCACTTCGGTCAGGCCAGTGAACGGACTGACCCCATCCAGGGTCACCGTACCTGGCCCCTCCTGGGTGATCGCGCCGTTGAAGCTTGTGTAGTTGTAGATCGCGTTGGGGATCGTGACCGCCCCGCCTTCGTCAAAGATCAGATTGCCGCCGTCCGCGACGGTTCCGGTTCCGAGCGTGCCGGTCGCCACGCCGTTGCCGAGCTGAATCACGGCCGTGACGCTGGTGTTGGCGAGTTGGGTGCCGTTGTTATAGGTGTTGGCGCCCGTCAGGATCACCGGTGCGACGCCGAACTGGTAGACCTCGACGTTGCCCTGGATGCTGTTGGCGACCGTCGTGGCGGTCGGCTCATAGAAGTACAGCGAGCCATAGTTCGAGCCGCTGGCCGAGATTGGGCCCGTTCCCGCGGTTCCTGTGTTGATCCCGTCGCCGAGGATGAGTTGGCCGTTGACGCCGGTGAAGCTGGTCCCGCCTGTGAAGGTGTTCGCGCCGCTGAGGATGGTTGAGCCGGAGCCAATGATCAGACCGCCGGTCCCCTTGATGACGCCGCCGAAATCCGCGTCGCTGGAGATGCCGTTCACAAGCTGCGGGATGCCGGGCGGGTTGGTCGGCGGCGCTAGGATCACGACATTGTCGGCATAGAGGCTGAAACCGCCGCTTGCCTCCCCGGCGGTTGGCGACACCGTCAGAGTATTGGCGCCGAGATTGATGACGCCGCCGGCGGGGCCGACCAGGCCGCCGATCGACTGATTGCCTGCCGCGCTGATATCGAGGGTTCCAGTCGGGCCGACATAGGCCTCGCTCTTGGCGCTCAGGGCCCCGTCCGCCCCGACCGCCAGGGTTCCGGCGGTGATATAGGTGGCGGCCGCATTGGTCTCGACGCCGGTCAAGGTCACCGTCGCCGGCCCGTCCTGTTCGATGACCGTGGAGCCGGCGATGGGGATGGAGAAGCTGACGGGTGTCGCTTCATCGAAGGCCAGAAACGAGGTGTTAAAGCCTACCCCGCTGAATTCATTGGCTGGTGCTGTGGTGATCTGCGACGTGCCGGTGAGCATGCCGTTGCTGACGCCGTTGCCCAGCTGCAGCACGCCGAGGTCAATGGTGGTCACGCCCGTATAGCTGTTGCCGGTATTGGTCAGGATGACGCTGGGGGGTGGGGCGCCGTTGACGGAAATTGTCTGGCCATACTGGGATGGCAGCTGGTTCACGGTCAGTGTGTTGGCGCCGGTGAGGGCGCTGCTGATCGTGAGACTTCCCGTGCCGGCGCCAAGCAGAAACCCGCCGCTGCCTGGCGTCAGGGTTCCGCTAAAGGTGACGTTGCCCTCTGACCCCAGGCTCAGTTGAGGGTCGGTCGTGAAGTCGAGATTGTTGGAATTGTTCGCCGCGAGTGCGATCGCGCCGCTCGCGTTGGCGGCAAGATTCAGTTGGCTCTGGGTGAATGCAAACCCCAGGGCGAGGATGCCGCCCTCGAGCCGAATGGTCCCACCCGGCAGGTTCGACGCGGCCTGGAACTGAAGCGTTCCGTAGTCAATCAGAGTGTTCCCGGTGTAGGTATTGGTTCCCTCCAGGATGGTGTAGCCGCCATCCACGCGGACATTGTTCGGCGTCGACCCGTCCGTCAGGTTGGACGTGACGATCAGGGTCCCGTTCATCTCGGATCCGTTGGCGCCGCCGAAGAAATAGGTGCCGCCGGCGCTCGATCCCTGTCCCGCCGGCGTGATGACGCCGCTGTAGGTCCAGGTTCCGTTGATTGCGCTCAAACCCAGATTCGGCAGGCCGGTGAAATCGAGATTGTTGGCGCTGTTGGCGGCCAGGGCGGCCGACGCGAATTGGTTGGAGAAGTCGCCGAGAAACGCCTGATTGATGGCGAAACCGGCCCCGCCGATGATGTCCTGGCCGATCTTGCCGCTTCCGACCGCCGAGAGGCTGGTGAACTCGACCTGATCGACACTGGCCGTCAAGATAGTGATCCCGCCGGAAAACGTGTTCGTACCCGAGAGAATTAGCGTCGGGACGGTGTAGAATTCGCTGGATTTGCCAGCCGTCAGCAGCAGCGCGCCGGTCCCTTGGAGGTTGGTGGAAATCGTCGCGTTGACGGCGTTGGGGCTGAGTTCCTGAATGATCTGAAGATTGCCATTCATGATCAGCGTGCCGCCCGAGAGCGTGCCCGCGAACCCGTTCGGCTGTCCGTTGCCGAGATTGAGGGCTTCGCCGGTATTCAAGGTCGGCAAAGTCGTCGTGCTGAGATCGATCGTGACCCCGGGGGCGACGGTCAGGTAGGGCTGCGCACCGGTATTGGCGTCGTTGATGGCCGTGACCACGTTGGCGGGCGTCGTCGCAACGATGGTCTGGGCCTCTGCCGGCAGCGCCGCCGCAAGCGCGCTCATGAGCGCTATGCCCGAGACCCCGGCCAGCATCCCGCGCATAGGTAGTCCCCCGACTGAAAGCTGATACGGCGATCAGAAGCTGCGCGGGGCGCCGACAGCAAACCATCCCCAAAACGCGTGATTGCTGACTTAGCGTTTGCCGGAGGGCCTGCTCAGCGCGCGGTGGTGTTCGGCCGCTGAACCGCTCCCGAAGCCTGGATTCAGCGGAAAGCCCATCCGCCATGTTCTTCGCACGGGCCTTTGCTACGGCGCGCGCGAGCGATTATGAGCTGTCGGGCGCGGATGTGGCGGAACTGGCAGACGCACTGGATTTAGGTTCCAGCGCCGTGAGGCGTGGAGGTTCGAGTCCTCTCATCCGCACCACACTAGCTTTTCCGGGGTAGCCAGACGCCCCGTTCGTGGCCGTTCGCGGGTTTCCGTGAGCGGCCATTTTTCTCTCTAGAGTCAATCGTCTGAGAGAGCGGCCTGAGGCCTCGTGAAGCCCCATATCAGTTCGTCCGCGTCCGTGATTGGCCGTATGCATCCGCCGAATTTGGGGGTATATCTGGGGGCGCTACCCCCAAACGGCAGCGACAGATACCCCCAATCGCCCCGGAATACCCCCACCATGGCCCTCACAGACACCGCGATCCGCAACGCCAAGCCGTCCGCCAAGCCTTACAAGCTGGCCGATGGCGGCGGCCTGTTTCTTTATGTGAATCAAACAGGTGGGAAGCTCTGGCGGATGAAGTTTCGCGTTGGGGGTAGGGAAGGGCTGCTATCGTTTGGCCAATACCCCCACGTCGGCCTCGCCCAGGCCCGCGAGAAGCGGGATGAAGCCAAGCGCCAGCTCGCCGAAGGCAAGAGTCCATCCCTTGAGCGGAAGCGGGCCGCTATCGCCGCCAAAGCCGCCCAGGGCCACACGTTCGCGGCCGTCGCCGAGGAATTGATCGCAAAGCGCGAACGCGAAGGGATGGCGGCCACCACCGCCGGCAAGCTGCGTTGGTATGCTCATCTGCTGGCCAGGATCGGCGCGCGGCCAATCGGCGAGATCGAGGCTTTCGAGCTTCTGACGGAATTGCAGAAGATCGAGGCGTCTGGCCGCCACGAGACGGCCACGAACACCCTGTCTCTCGCCGGCCGCGTTTTCCGCTACGCCGTGGCTACCGGCCGGGCCACGCGCGATGTGGCCGCCGATCTTCGCGGGGCGCTCACCGCCCCTAAGGTGCGCCACCGGGCGGCCATCCTCGACGCACCCGGCGCGGGCCGGATTATGCGGGCAATCGAAGCCTACGAAGGTCGGCGATCAACCCGGTTCGCCCTGGCTTTGCTCGCCCACACATTCCCCCGGCCGGGAGAGCTTCGTCTCGCCGAGTGGCGCGAGTTCGATCTCGACGGCGCAGCTTGGCGCATCCCGGCCGCGCGGACGAAGATGCGCAAGGAACACGTCATTCCGCTCTCAACTCAGGTGGTGGCGATTCTGCGCAATCTTCACGCCATGACCGGCGGTCTGGGCCTCGTGATCCGCTCGCCGCGCGGGTTCGACCGGCCGCTAAGCGAAAACGCTTTCAACGCGGCCCTCCGAACGATGGGTTTCGGGCCTGACGAAATGGTCGCCCACGGCTTCCGGGCCATGGCGTCAACGCTCTTGAACGAGTCCGGCAACTGGAGTCCGGACGCTATCGAGCGGGCGCTCGCCCATGGCGACGCCGATGCGGTGCGGGGCGCCTACCACCGGGGCGCGCACTGGAAAGAGCGGGTGGCCATGATGCAATGGTGGAGCGATCAACTGGACGCGCTCCGGACCGGCGCGGAGATCGTGCCGTTGCGTAAGGGGGCCTGACATTGGCGGGGATACCGGGCGACCCGACCTAAGACGGTCGCAGCAACTCCCAAGGTTCTACATTGAGAGCCGTCGCGAGCCGCTCAAGGGCCTTCACGCTCGGGTTGCGCGTGCCCCGTTCGAGATCACTGACATAGCTGCGCTTCATGTTGGCATCGAGTGCGAGCGCCTCCTGAGACATTCCCAGCCGTTTTCGCGCCTCCCGGACGTTTCGGCCGAGAATCTGCGGCAAGCCCATGACCGCAGTTGGCGAAAACGTCGCATTGGAATCTGTCCCCCTATCGTGTCATTTTCGCGCGGTTGAGCACGGGAGGGGGATTGCGTGAAAAGAAAAGCGATACTCGCTGGCGCGGCGGCAATG
>Ga0302311_10000248_pt1 | contig 69135 bp, 68 predicted proteins | sample III_Palsa_N1_3_FD_200449 | JGI IMG/M metagenome (GOLD analysis project Ga0302311, IMG submission 200449) | Peat permafrost microbial communities from Stordalen Mire near Abisko, Sweden - III_Palsa_N1_3 | ecosystem: Environmental > Terrestrial > Soil > Palsa > Peat permafrost | place: Sweden... | reverse complement strand
ACATTCATTGCCGAACGCACAGCACTGACATGCACGATGCAACACGATGACCAGCAGCGGCCCGAAAGCTCAGGGCAAAAGCATCATGCATCTGGGCTTGATCGGAAGTCTCTTACGGAGTTGTTAGCGCCAATCGCGAGGAGCAACATTTCATTTTTGAGGAGAGTCAAATCGACTCTGCAATGAATACGACAAATCACCTGCGCCACTCCAAGTAACTGATGGATCGTTGCACAAACTGATTACCTTGCCGCCAAGTAATTGATCGTAACCGTTAGGACCACCAGGCGAGTCGATTGTCATAAAAAATGCCCGCTCGCCATGAACGCTGGCATGATTTGAAGAAAACTCACCGCAGAGCATGTATTTCTTTTTACCCTCAGACGTCATTACATACCCGAGGCGCACGTTATGAAAGTGTAGATTTTTCGCCGGAGGGTGCGCATGAAAGTCTGCGGTAGCAGATTTAAGTAAAAATTCCTTGGTGGCCGCCACCGACGTTCCGTGCGTATTGGTGCCAATTGGTGCAGCAGACTGCGTCATTACGCCTTCGGCGTGTCTGGCTATGGCAGGGCTGCAGGCTATAAAAGTCAATGCAGCAATTAGAACTGTGAGATATCGCATCATTCTTCCTTGGGCGCTAACGCTAGAATTAAGCGGCGGCGAAGCCGTCCGCCTTGAACGAATTGTTAGCGCTGCGAGAGCGCTACACGAAGAGCCTTTTCGTAGTCGGGCGAGAGAAAAGGAACAAGATAATAGCCATATTCTTGGCTATGCAGGACGATGACTCGCTCGCGAGCCTCCGGTGCTGGAGAGGCGCACGGAACTACGATTTCTTGTGGCGAGGTAAGACGGCCCTTCAGCACCTCTGTAAAGACCACGCGCACTATTCGGCGATCAGGCACCACAAAACCCGATTTACCGGACAGAAGATGCTTCTCGTAGTCAGGCCAGCGGTCAGCGACGACGTAACCGACCTCAATATTGTCTGCATCTCTAGCATCGGCCTTTGGGTCGGGCAGGTTCATAGAGCATGCAATCGCCGCTTGGCTGAAAGCTGCAAATAAGATCATCAGGATCGCGATATTTTTCATGCGCTAACTACCTAATAGACCGACCTGAGTCGGGTTATACATTTCGGTACGCACAGAACCCGCACACCCCATCCCATTGATCCACTTGATGTTGCTCAAGCTGAGTCGGCTTATACATCCAACGCAAACCCCGATTCAGATCGTCACACATTGCGCTCTACCATGTCACCTTTTCCCCACCACTGAAGTGACCCTTATGGGGTGAACAAGCCCTCGTAACAGCCTCACCGCGGCTCATGGATCAGGTCTCCATCGTTTGCCGGCGACGGCATTTGAGCCGACGCACGGAAGAGGCGTATCGCTATTGGATCCGGCAATACATCTTCTTCCACGATAAGCGTCATCCACGGGACGTCAGTCCCGCTGGCATCACACCCTTCATCAACGACCTTGCCGCCAGGCGACATGTTGCAGCCTCGACGCAGTCTCAAGCCTTCAATGCGGTGCTTTTCCTCTACCGTGACATGCTTGAAGTCGAGGTCGAACACTTGGATGGACTCCGGCGCGTCCAACGCTTGTCCCGACTCCCCGTGGTTTTCACTGTCGAGGAGGTTCGACAGGTTCTTGGCAGCTTAAGTGGGATTTCACGACTCATTGCCGAGTTACTCTATGGCACCGGATTGCGCATCACCGAATGTCTAACCTTGCGGGTCAAGGACATCGACTTTGGCGCAAGCACGATTCACGTCCGATCCGGAAAAGGGGGCAAGGACCGCACCACCGTCCTGCCTGGGCGCCTGCACAAAGCTTTACAAGAGCAACTCATTAGGGTCGCGCGCATCCACAAGCGCGACCTGACAGCGGGCGCGGGGCACGCGCCTTTGCCGGGCGGCCTGGATCGAAAATATCCCAACGCCAGCCGTCTGCTCGGTTGGCAGTTCGTATTCCCTTCGCGCATCACAAGGAGGTGTCCGGGCTCAGCGCGCACACTACGCTGGCATGCGTCGGAGTCGACGTTGCAAAAGCAGTTCAAGGATGCACTGGCACACGCAGGCATCCACAAGCATGCCTCAGTCCATACGCTCAGGCACTCGTTTGCCACGCATCTGCTTGCGAGCGGAACCGACATTCGCACCATCCAGTTGCTTCTTGGCCATAGCAATTTAAAGACAACGATGATCTACACCCATGTCCATCAGGCTATCCGGCAGACCGTAAGCCCGTTGGATCGACTCTGATGAACAGGTACAGGCGTCGTTCGAGGACGAACGGCCTCACTTCCCGGCATCCGAGCATGGCCGCCGCCACGACTAGCTAGCGTCGTCGGCAGGACCCCAGTAGCCCACCCTTCCGCATCTGCTGGACAATGGCTGCCGCGAGTCGGTCCGTGCTGGCGTCGGCCCCCGGTTGGCACGGCCGAAGTGATTGGATGATTTCACCCTGGCGGCGCGGATCGACCGAGCCGTAACTCGTGAAGGTCGTAAGTACGCCTTCATGGCCCAGATTCTGGCTCCATGCCTTGAACGCCTCGGGTGTCTGACACAACGTCTCACCCAGCCGCACCAGTGTGTTCCGGAAACTGTGCGGGTTGAAGTACGGCAGCCCTGCTGCCGTGAAGGCTAGCTTGAAGATGCCCCGAATCGGGCCGGCATGGCTCCAGTGCCTCCGTTCCAGTCCAGCGGCATGGAACTGCCGCGTCGGGCCTACGGCAACCAAGGTGGCGGGAAAGAGCGGATCGTCGCTCCCCCAGAACATGACTTCTCGCAAATAGGCGACCCAATCGGCCACGATCTGGCGAATGTCGTCACCCACGGGGAAAAACGTCGTCGTGAAGCTCTTGCTGAACTTGGTATTCACCTCGCGCGCATCCTGAAAGACGTTTCCTGCACTCAGGTCAACGTGCTTGAGCTTGATCGATGCGATGGCGCTGTCGCGTGCCCCGGTCAACAGTGTGAAGGCGATCAAGGCGCGGTTGCGTCGGTCCATGGCGGATTCGGCCGGCATCGTGACGAGGACGCGCTTGATTTGTTCGACGGTCGGCACGGCGCACTGGCGACGTGCTGTCGCGATGCGAGAATCCTTCTCCGACAGGTTGAAGTATTCGGCGTCCGGATAACTCAGTCGCGACTTGTAGCCGGGTTGGAGCGCCAGCCACTGGAAGAAACGCTTGAGATGGGCGAGCGTGGCGTTCAGCGTCGCCTTGCTGAGCTTCCCACCCGTCGCGCGGCTCTCTTGGCTGGCGAGGCGGTGCTTGAAAGCGACGGCTTGTTCAAAGTGGAACGCCTTGAAGTCACGCCGTTTCGTATCGGCCTCGAAGCGTGCGATGGCCATGGCGGCGGCGTCCACCGCATTCTCGCTCTGGCGCTTGGCCTCTTTCAGAAACGCGAAATACTCGCGCTTGATCCGCTCATTGGTCGGGTTGTACTTTTTCATGATGCGCGACTCCTAGCTGGAAGCACAGTTCACGGAGGGTTGATGGCTCTCGCCTATGTGTTCCTGTGCTACCGCTATCGAAACTGCCAAATCACCCCGAACAGCCCCCAAGGCGGCCAAGCTGACCCGGCGATTCATCCGCGCCGAGCACGTTGAGCAGATACCGACGAGGTTCCCAGTCGTCGCATTCATCGGCTCGTACATCGCGCGATTTTCAGCGGGCTTTTGCGGGACGCGGCACCGACAACAGTAGAGTTCGCCGCTCCCGCACGGCCGCGCGTTCCGTTGCCGCCGCGCGTGGAGAAAGCTGCCCAGGTCGCGGCCAGCGATCACGATCGGGCGGCGGCCGTCGATCGTGGGGAGTCCGGCTCGAATCCATGCTCGGACCGTATTGCGATGGGTGCCATACAACCGGGCGACCTCTTCCACGGAGTACGACCGATGAATCTTGGCGAGCCGAGGGTTCGGTTTGCGGGTGCTCACGGCTACGGTGCCGTCTGCTCAATCAGCGCCCGGATATCTTCAACGCGTCACGCGGTAATGCGCTCACCCAGCTTCACGGGTTGCGGGTAGCGACCCGCTTTGACACCTGCCCACCAGGTCGATTTACAGACGGGGAAGATGGCAGGGATGGCTGACGCGGCATCAGTGGCGGGTTTGCCGACTATCTGCGAAAGGCGCAGGTAGCCGGTCTCGGGAAGTAGTGAACGTGCTTGCATGATGCCGTCCCTTGTTGGCCGTTAATGGCTGGACGGTCATGGATGTTATGCATCAGGCGCGAGATGAATAGTGGGGAAGGATGCGAAAACCAGCCCCTGAAAGATGCGCATGCACGGGTAAGTTATCGGGCAATAGGGAGGTGGATTGCATGCATTGCTCCCTACAGAAACAAGCCACAGCAACGGTTTCAATAGGGGGGGTAGTTATCCGTTAGGTGTCTTGGGCGCTCCACCTCCGGGCTGCCAATTTGCCACCTTCGCAGTCTCCTCGATTCCAGTTTCATTCGGCTTGCCTTCGTCGTCGCTCAACCCAAATTCCGCCGCGTTCTCACGCAACCATTTTGTAAGCGCCTGCTTTGGATGTTTTCCATTCACATCGGTTACTGCCAGCCACGCACCCACCGCAGCGGCCAGCTTGGGTGCATAGCGATGGTGTTTCGGATTCAAGTAGTCAGGGGCTGCTTTAGGCACGGTCATAAAGAAACCCGAATTGAAACCGCGCGCGGCGAGGTAGGTGCGAACGGATTCCACAGTTACTAGCGAGCGGTTCAGCTCAATTGATCCGTCGATGTAACCAATGTCATTGCCATTAACATCATAGTCAGACATTGGAACTAGCGTACCGTCCACATCGCCTCGTTTCAGAGCATGGAATAGAGCATGCTTTGCTGCGTCATAGCCAATTGGGCGTTTTTCCGGACTCCAGTTCTCGACGTTATCTGCGTCCGCGGGATCGGTGCCGGTGATAAGCAAGGCAGCCTGCTTAACGCTTAATTCTTCGGACAAACGCCAATAATCCATGCCTTCCATTCACGTACACCTCTGCATCCTTCAAGAGGTGCCGCGCCAGCCGGGGAAGGTGCCCGGTTTTTGGATGACTGTCCTAGGCGCGGCGCTCAATGGTTGTTGATCAGCTTGCCTTGCGTTTGATTGCGACTACCTTGCCACCAGCGCGCAGACCGTCCAGATAGTCAGCCCATGCCTGCAACATGCGGATACGTTCGTCCAGATACTGTGCGCGGTTATAGGCGGCACGCACCTTGTTTTTCTCGACATGGGCCAGCTGGCGTTCTATGACGTCTGGTGCCCAGCCAATTTCATTGAGGCGAGTCGACGCCATCGCGCGGAAGCCATGCGCGGTCATGGTGTCCTTGTCGAAGCCCAGACGGCGCAGGGCGGCATTGATCGTGCCGTCTGATAACGGGCGGCTGGCGCTTCGCTCACCGGGAAAAATGTATTTCCCGCGCCCAGTCAACGGATTCAGCTCGCGCAGGATCGCCACGGCCTGCGTTGAAAGATGAACCAGATGCTCCGCTCGCATCTTCATTTTTGCGGCAGGGATGTTCCAGCGCGCACCGTCAAGATCAATCTCTGTCCACTCCGCTTGCCGCAATTCACCCGGACGCACGAATACCAGCGGGGACAACTTCATGGCACAGCGCACGACAAAGCTGCCGGTATAACCGTCGATAGCCCGCAGCAGCTCGCCCATCTTCAGCGGGTCAGTGATGGCGGCGCGTGAGGTGGATACCACGGGTGCCAATGCGCCGCGCAGGGCCGCCGTCGGATCATTGGTCGCGCGGCCGGTGGCGATGGCGTATTGGAATATCTGACTGCATCGCTGCTTTGTACGGTGCGCTGTTTCATGGGCACCGCGTTCCTCGATACGTCGCAGCAGCTTCAACATCTCCGGCGCGTCGATCTCCGTAATGGGGCGGCTGCCGATCCATGGGTTAACCAGATCGTCTAGCGTCCAGCGCGCCTTTTCCAGCGTGGCAGCAGCCATACGGGGTGACTGCCTTGCAAGCCATTCCTCGGCAATGAAGGCAAAATTGTTCGCCGCACGTTCCTCACCGGCGGCTTTCTCCGCCTTGCGCACATCGCCAGGGTCAACACCAGCAGCCAGTAGCTTGCGGGCAGCCTCGCGCTTTTCACGGGCATCCTTCAACCCGGTATCCGGATAAGTGCCCATGCTCAGCGTCTTGCGCTTGCCGGCGTGGCGATAGTCCCAACGCCACCACTGCGAGCCGTTCGGGTTCAGCAGCAGATACAGGCCTCGTTCGTCGGTCAACCTGCGCGGACTGGTGCCTGGCTTGGCTTTTCGTATGGCTGTATCGGTAAGTGGCACGGCAGCACCCCATTGACAGTAACTGTTTTTGGAGAATCCCTGTTACTGACGAAGTTACCGCCACTTACTGTCAGATTGCAATGGATGGCGCTGGACAGCTTCGGGCACAAAAAAGGCCGGAACCTTTGCTATTGCTAGGTTTACCGGCCTTCGTTGGACTGCTTTGGAACGCGAACTGGTGCCGGAAATAGGAATCGAACCTACGACCTACGCATTACGAATGCGCCGCTCTACCAACTGAGCTATTCCGGCAAAGAGCCGCGGATTTTACGGTGCGGCGCGATATGGCGCAAGCGCAGTCAATGAGAGGGCAAGAAACACAGCTGGCAGATATCAAATGCTGGCCGAGCTACTGCCACCGATCACACGCAGCTCCTTGGGCAGCGCGAACGTGATGTTCTCCGGCTCGCCGTCCAGTTCCCGCACTTCGCCGACACCCCACGACTGCAGGCGGGCGATCACGTCACGCACGAGCTTTTCCGGAGCCGAGGCACCCGCCGTGAGGCCGATGTGCCTGACGCCGTCGAGCCAGCTGCGTTCCATGTGTTCGGCACCGTCGATCAGAAACGAGCGTACGCCCTGCTTCTCGGCCAGCTCGCGCAGACGGTTGGAATTGGAGCTGTTGACCGAGCCCACCACCAGCATAAGGTCGACCGCATCGGCGAGCCGACGCACGGCGTCCTGGCGATTCTGCGTGGCGTAGCAGATATCGTCCTTACGCGGCCCCTCGATATCGGAGAACTTCACGCGCAACGCTTCGATGATGGCCTTGGTGTCATCCACCGACAACGTGGTCTGGGTGACATACGACAGTTGATGCGGAAACTTCGGCGTCAGCGTGTCAACGCACTCCAGTGACTCGACCAGCAGGATCTCGCCAGTGTTGGCTGTATTCCACTGGCCCATGGTGCCTTCGACTTCCGGATGACCGGCATGGCCGATCAGCACCACACTACGGCCGATACGACCAAGCCGTGCCACTTCCATATGCACCTTGGTGACCAGCGGACAGGTGGCGTCGAACACCTTGAGATGGCGCTGTTCGGCCTCCTCACGCACCGCCTGCGACACGCCGTGCGCGCTGAAGATCACGGTGGCACCGTCGGGCACTTCGTGCAGTTCCTCGACGAACACCGCGCCATCAGCACGCAGCTTGTCGACCACATAGCGGTTGTGCACCACTTCGTGCCGCACGTAGATCGGTGCACCCCACGATTCCAGCGCGCGCTCGACGATGGCGATGGCGCGATCAACGCCAGCGCAGAAGCCACGGGGATTGGCGAGCAGGATGTCCACAACAGACCTCGATGGAATCTCGATAAGCGATTCCGGCCTGTGCCGGAATGACGAGAAGTTGGAATTATCGCACGCTGCCCGCAGACTTGCCGGCGAACATCCCGAATGCGACCAGCAGCACGGCACCGACGGTGATGCCGCAGTCGGCAAGGTTGAATACCGGGTAGTTCCACTGGCGGAAATACACATGGATGAAGTCGGTGACCTGGGTCGCATGCAGCCGATCGATCAGGTTGCCGACAGCCCCACCGACAACCAGCGCCAACGGCATGCCGGTGCGCCAATCGCGCCGCGGGGTACGCGCCAGCCACACCACCAGCACCCCGCTGATCACCAGCGCCAGCAGCACGAAGAACCAGCGCTGCCAGCCGCTGCCATCGGCCAAAAAGCTGAAGGCCGCGCCGCGGTTGAACGCCAGCGTCCAGTTCAGGAAGCCCGGAATCACCGGATGTGGCACACCCACCGGCTGCAGTGCGTTTATCGCCCACCATTTGCTGAGCTGGTCGAGTGCGATGACCACGGTGGACAGCCACAGCCAGATGAGTGCGTTGGGTTTGGTGGTCATGGGGCGTTGAAGACTCGGTGATAGGCGAACTCAGAAATCTACGCCCCCTGCGAAGCAGGGGACGAAGCACATCAAGATCAGAACCAGCGCCGCGTTTCGCCCGGACCTTCGACATTGCTGACGCAGCGGCCGCACAACTCGGGGTGTTCGGCATGGCTACCAACGTCATTGCGACGATGCCAGCAGCGCACGCACTTCGCCGCGTGGCTGACGGTAGCCGACACCCATACATCAGCACCTTCCAGCTCGGTCAGCACCGCATCGGCTGGTTGGCCGCTAGCCAGATCGAGGTGTAGTTCCGACGTGATGAAGAAGAAGCGCAGTTCATCCGCCACTGGCGCATAACGCGCCACGGCGGCAGCACCGGCATGGATCGCCAGTTTCGCCTCCAGCGCGGCACCGATCTGCTCGGCCTTGCGCATGCCCTCGAGCACGCGCGAGGCGGTGTCGCGGATCGCCAGCAGGTCGGCCCAGTAGCGACGCTGCTCCGGTGAGTTCTGCGTGGCGGCGAGTCCGTCGTACCAGGTCTCGAACAGCACGCTGTCGCCACGCTCGCCCGGCAACTGCTGCCAGATCTCCTCAGCCGTGAAACTCAGCACCGGCGCCAGCCAGCGCACCAGCGCCTCGGCAATCCGGTACATCGCGCTCTGCGCGCTGCGTCGGCCATGACTGTCGGTCGGCATCGTGTACAGCCGGTCCTTGGTGATGTCCAGGTACAGCGCGCCCAGCTCGTTGGTGCAGAAGTTCTGCACGCGCGCCACGATCTCCGGGAAGTCGTAACGCTCGTACGCGGCCAGCACAGCCTGCTGCACGTCATACGCCTGCTGGATCGCCCACTGGTCCAGCAGCAGGCTGTCTTCGACCGACACCAGATGTTTCGCCGGGTCGAAACCATCCAGATTGCCGAGCAGGAACTTCGCCGTATTGCGGATGCGCCGATACGTGTCGGAAACGCGCTTGAGGATCTCGTCGGAGACGGTCATCTCGTTGCGGTAGTCGGCCGAGGCCACCCACAGCCGCAGAATGTCGGCGCCGAGCGTGTCCATCACCTTCTGCGGCGCGACTACATTACCCAGCGACTTGGACATCTTGCGGCCGTTCGCATCGACCGCGAAGCCATGGGTGAGCACGTCGTTGTAGGGTGCGCGACCGTGGATCGCCGACGAAGTCAGCAAGGACGACTGGAACCAGCCGCGATGCTGGTCGGAACCTTCCAGGTACATCACCTTGTAATGCTTGGCCGTGCCCTGTTGCAGCTCCGGGCGCTGACCGATCACCGCGTAGTGGGTGACGCCCGAATCGAACCAGACGTCCAGCACATCGGTGACTTTCTCGTAGTCGTTCGCCTGATCGCCGAGCAGCTCGGCCGCATCCAGCGTGAACCACGCGTCGACGCCGCCCTGCTCCACTTTCTTGGCGACCTGCTCCAGCAGTTCGACGGAATCCGGATGAGGCTCCTGCGTAGCCTTGTGCACGAACAGCGCGATCGGCACGCCCCAAGTGCGCTGGCGCGAGATGCACCAGTCAGGGCGACCGGCGACCATGCCGGCGATACGCTCCTCACCCCAGCCTGGCACCCAGCGCACGTTTTTGATCGAGGTGAGTGCCGTCTCGCGCAAACTCGCCTGCTCCATCGAGATGAACCACTGCGGCGTGGTGCGATAGATCACCGGCGTCTTGTGGCGCCAGCAATTCGGGTAGCTGTGTTCGATCTTCGCGAACGCGAGCAGCACGCCACGATGGCGCAACAGCTCGACGATCGCGTCGTTGGCCTTCCATATGTGCATGCCAGCCAGCTCGAGCCCGTCCGCAGCCGGCGTGTCGGCGCGATAAGTACCGCGCGACTCGATGTAGTTGAGCAGGTCGATACCGTACTCACGCGCCACCACGAAGTCCTCGACGCCGTGATCGGGGGAGGTGTGCACGGCACCGGTACCGTCCTCGGCCGAGACATGGTCACCGAGGATCACTGGTACTTCGCGCGGATAGAACGGATGCCGCAGCTTCAAACCTTCCAGCGCCGAACCGGCCACATGACCAAGCACCGTTGCATGCTCAAGTCCGTAGCGCTGCGCCACCTTGTCGACCAGCGCGCTGGCGATCACCAGCAGCACGCGCTGGCCTTCGCGGGAAGGCCCTTCGATCAATGCGTATTCCAGCCCGGCGCCGAGCGACACGGCCTGGCTCTCCGGCAATGTCCATGGCGTGGTGGTCCAGATAGGGATGGCGACGATCGCATCGTCCGCATCCACGCCGAACTTCGCCGCCAGCGCTTTCGGATCGACGGCGTCATAGGCCACATCGACCGCGGGCGACTGCTTGTCGCCGTACTCGATCTCTGCCTCGGCCAGCGCCGAGCCGCAATCGAAGCACCAGTACACCGGCTTCGCACCACGCACCACGTGACCGTTCGACACGATGCGCGCCAGCGCGCGCAACATGTCGGCCTCGTACTTGAAATCCATCGTGCGATACGGCCGCTGCCAGTCACCGAGCACACCCAGCCGCTTGAAGTCGATGCGCTGGGTATCGACCTGCTCGGTTGCGTATTCGCGGCACTTCTGCCGGAACGCGGCGGCATCGAGCTTGTCGCCCGGCTTGCCGAACTTCTTCTCGACCGCGATCTCGATCGGCAGGCCGTGGCAATCCCAGCCGGGCACGTACGGTGCGCGATGGCCGGCCAGCAGCTTGGACTTGACTGTGATGTCCTTGAGGATCTTGTTGACCGCGTGGCCGATATGGATCGAACCGTTCGCATACGGCGGCCCGTCGTGCAGCACGAAGACGTTGTCGCGATCAGCGGTCTTCTGCTGGATCTGCGCATAACGGTCGACCCGCTCCCATTCGGCAAGCCAGGTCGGCTCGCGCTTGGGCAAGTCGCCGCGCATCGGGAAATCCGTCTGCGGCAGGTTGATCGTGCTCTTGTAATCGTGGGTCATTGCTGGATGCCGTCACTTAAGTGTTGCCGCCCGCCAGTTGGCGGGCAAAGAGTTCAAAGTTAATTGATTGGTGCGCTTACCGGAATACCGCTCGACGTCGATTACGCCCCAACCAGCCGCGGATTCATGCCCAGCAGCTCGCGCGCCATGCGGGAATCCAGTGCCATCTGCGCCTTGAGTGGTTCCAGCCCGTCGAACTTCTGCTCGTCGCGCAGCTTCGCCACGAATTCCACCGCCATGCGCTGGCCATACAGGTCGCCATCGAAATCGAACAGATGGATTTCCAGCAAGGGTTCGCTGACCTGGTTCACGGTCGGGCGCACGCCGAGGCTGGCCACGCCAGGCCAACTGCACTCGCCTTCACCCAACCCAACACGCACCGCAAAGATGCCATGGACCGGACTGACGCGCTGCTGCAGATGGATGTTGGCGGTGGGATAACCGAGCGTGCGGCCAAGCTGGTTGCCGTACTCCACCTTGCCGTCGATCACAAACGGGCGGCCGAGCAGGGGCTCCGCGCCGGAAAACTCACCGGCTGCCAACAGTGCCCGCACCCGGCTGGCCGATACGCGGGCGCCGTCGAGTTGCACCGGCGGCATCGTGCAGGCGACGAAGCCCGACTGAGCCCCCATCCGCTCCAGCAGCGGGACATCACCGCCCCGTTTATGACCGAAACGGAAATCACCACCCACCCACACTTCACGCGCAGCCAGCCGATCGACCAGTACGCGTCGCACAAAATCCTCAGCCGACATCGCGGTCAAGGCCTGGTTGAAGCGCAGCAGCAAGGTCTGTTCCATGCCAGCGGCAGCGAAGCCGCGCAGCTTTTCGCGCACGCTGGATAAGCGCGGCACCGGCTCGGCGGAAAAAAACGCGCGCGGTAGCGGCTCGAAACTCACTACGAGCGGGCTGCAGCCGAGTGCCTGCGCACGCTCGCGCACCTGCGTCAGCAACGCCTGATGCCCGCGATGCAGGCCATCGAACGCGCCGACCGCGATCACGCTGCCGCGCGGCGCCAGGCAAGGGCCGGCGACATCCCTGGAAAGTTTCATCATCGCGTGAGTATAACGGGCGAAACGGTGGTGTTAAGACCGCGTTGGCGCCGGATTTGGCATGGATCGACATGCTGCGGACCAGGCCGAGCACTCATGGGACCAGCATCATCCGGTTGAACAAAAGCAGCCCAAAAAACATGCCGGAAAATCTCGCGCGATGCCGTTACCTTCGGTAAGCCGGGTAGCGTGGCATGGGGCACTGCAAAAGGACGCGAGACCCGTAAGCGACAGCCGCTGTGGCCATGAGTGACCGCATGGATGTGGCAGAATATGGGCGACATAGCCGTCCCGATTGACCGCGAATCCCTCGTCGGCGGCCTGCCACGTCGCTAAATGATTGACGCAGCGGCAAATCGACCGCATAATTGGCGTCTTTTTCCACCCTCACCACTGCATTCCGGAGTTCTACCTTGGCCAACATCAAGTCCGCGAAGAAGCGCGCGCGCCAGTCCGAGCAGCGTCGCCTGCGCAACATCAGCGCCCGCTCCATGGTCCGTACCGCCCTGAAAAAGGTCGTCAAGGCCATCGAGGCCAAGGACAAGGCCGGCGCCATCGCCGCTTTCACCGTTGCCCAGCCGGTGATGGATCGTTATGCTGCCCGCGGCCTGATCCACAAGAACAAGGCTGCCCGCCACAAGAGCCGCCTCAACGCGAAGATCCGCGAACTGGCATAAGCCGGCGACGCGTTTCGAGTTGAAGAAAAAGCCGGCGCAAGCCGGCTTTTTCGTTTGCGGGAAATGCCGTCGGCACAACCGAGCCTTTTCGTGAGTCGATGCATCGAAACACCGTTCAGACTTGCGCGTCACTCCTACCTACAAGCCAGCCAGGCTGGACTCACATTCGGCCATGGAATTGGCAGTTCCGCTGCCGTCAACTTGCCCGTACCACCGAGCTAATGACCAGGTCGCCCGTGGTATCTAATTGCGCAACTTCCGGTATTGGAATAACTTTCGACTGGAAAGCCGGTGCATCAATTAGGGAGTGATTGCCATGACCGTTAGCTTGTCCGCCGCGCCTCTTTTTCTTCTCGCCATCGCTGCATTTGCCCTTCCTGGAATCGGAAAGGCGCAGGACAGCGCCACACCCGCCGAGGCCAGCGCTCCAGCGCCAGCCAGTCATGTGGCGCCACTCTACGATACAGACGCCAACATCGGCGGGATGCCGTCGTCCGCCTTCAATACACCTGAAGCCGATGGCCGACCCGGCGAATATTATTTCGACCTCGGCGCGCAGGCGGTCAAACACAAGGACTATGCGCATGCCATCGCCATGTACAAGGTCGCGGCGTCGTGGGCCTACAAACCGGCCGAATACAACCTCGGCGTGATGTATGTGAGTGGCCAAGGCACGCCGGTGGATTTGCCGCGCGCCCTGGCATGGATGGCCTTGGCTGCCGAACGCAAAGATCCGCAGTACGTCAAAGCGCTCGACCTGGTCAGTGCGCACCTAAGCGATGCGCAGTTCAACGAGGCCAATGTGATCATGGCCCAGCTCTTGCCCACCTACGGCGATAAAGTGGCACTGGCCCGCGCCGAGACACGCTGGCGCGAGGTCCGCGCTGCCGAAACCGGCTCGCGCGTGGGGTCGGCGGCGGGCCATGTGGTGGTTGGCGCCGTCGGGGGGGGCTACATGCCGCCGAACTATGATGTCGGGGGCGACCATGACCCGCATGACCCGAGCAATGGCGCCCACATGAGTGCCTCGGGGGCTGAAGTAGCCGGAGTCCATCAGACGGACGGCGCCGTCGCGTATCAGCAGTTGCGTGAAAGCGACAATCCGTACGACCCGAAATTCGAGTCGCATCCTGGTTCAACTGGAACGGTCACGGTAGGCGCTTTGAAACCCGTCAAGACGAAGGACGCCGTCAGCGCGAAGAAATCAGCTGATCCCGTCACGCCAGAAGCCGGTAACCCATCCTGAGTCTGCAAACACTTCACGGATTCAAGAGGGATCACGCTGAGTCACTTCTGCAGCCATACGCTTAGGTTTGCGCCGTGCTGGCGTTAACCCGCATTTCGCGCAAGCTCAAGCTAATGAGAGAAAAAACATGACTACGTCAAAGCTGCCCATGTTCTTTTCATTCTGTCTTTCGATCGGGCTTGCCCTGCTCCCGGGCGCAGGGCAAGCCAACGGTAGCGGTGCACCCCAGACAAGCAGCGACACCACAACTCCGCCTCAACCCAAAGAGGCACCACTCTACGATTCAGACGTCGACATCGGCCGGGTGCAGTCGTCCGGCTTCAATACACCGGAAGCCGATGGCCGACCCGGCGAATATTATTTCGACCTCGGCGCGCAGGCGGTCAAACACAAGGACTATGCGCATGCCATCGCCATGTACAAGGTCGCGGCGTCGTGGGCCTACAAACCGGCCGAATACAACCTGGGCGTGATGTATCTGAATGGCCAGGGCACCCCGGTGGACTTACCGCGCGCGCTGGCATGGATGGCCCTCGCTGCCGAACGCAACGACCCGCAGTACGTCAAGGCGCGCGACCTGATCAATGCGCACCTGAACGATGCACAGTTCAACCAGGCCAATGTGATCATGGCCCAGCTGTTGCCAACTTACGGCGACAAGGTAGCGCTGGCCCGCGCCGAAACGCGCTGGCGTGAGGTCCGCGCCGCCACCACCGGCACGCGTGTAGGATCGGCAGCTGGCCACGTGGAAGTAGGTGGCGACGGAGGCGGAAGCCACATGCAATCTCCGAACTACGATGTCCACGATGGTGGCCACGTCGGGTTCTCCGCAGCTGAAGTGGCCGGGGTCCACCAGACGGATGGCGCCCTCGCGTATCAGCAGTTGCGCGAAAGCAATAACCCGTACGACCCGAAATTCGAGTGGCATCCTGGTGCAACCGGAACGGTAACGGTCGAGCCATTGACCCCGGTCAAAAAGAGTGACGTGCAGAACCCTGCAGCATCAGGCACCGCTCCCACGCCAGCTCATTAATTCCGGTTGCTGATGGGGGTGTTTCACGGTGAATTCGCGCAGCACTCGAACATGCCTGTGCATTCCGCTCTAGAGGGAACGCGCATACGCCACCTGTCAACACGAAACACCCATTACTTGGCGCGCGAGCGGAACTCCAGCGGCATCGAAGCCGCCCGTGCCGCCGCTGGCGGTTTCGGGCCACAGGCGCCACAGGTGCTGCAGCCGTCGCTGCAATTGCCGGTGGCCTGCTTCGGCTGCAGGCGCTGCCCGACATTGCGTACCCATGCGGCATGCCCGGGCCGGCTGAAATGGATCGAGGCCGCTGCCAGCCAGCGGTTGCTGAGCTTCGGTGCCAGCTTGCGGAACACGATCAGCACACTGGCCAGCACGATCAGGCCGATCACCAGGTATTGCACCAGCAGGCCCGTGCTCATGTCAGCATCCTCGTCACCTGGTAGACGATGAACGACGCGGCGTAAGCCATGCCGAACATGTAGCCGAACGAGACCGCCACGTTGCGCCAGGAGTTGGTCTCGCGGCGGATCACGGCCAGCGTGGACATGCACTGCGGCGCATACGCAAACCACACCAGCAGCGACAGCGCGCTGGCCAGCGAAATCTGCCCTGCCAGCGCGTGACCCAGGCCGCCACCCGCATCACCGCCCACCAGATAGACCGTGGCCAGCGCCGCGACCGCCGTCTCACGTGCGGCGAACGCGGGAATCAGCGCCAGGCTGATCTGCCAGTTGAAGCCGATCGGCGCAAAAATGTATTGCAGGCCACGCCCGATATAGCCGGCGAAGCTGTAGTTGATGGCCGGGCCTGGTGCGCCCACCGGAGCCGACGGGAAGGTGGAGATGAACCACATCAGCACGGTCAGGCCCAGGATCACGCCGGTCAGGCGTTTCAGGAAAATGGCGCCGCGCTCGTACAGGCCGATCGCCACGTCACGCAGCTTCGGCATCCGATACGACGGCAACTCCATCAGCAAGGCATGTTCGCTCTTGTCACGACGGACGCGCTTCATCACCCAGCCCACCGCCATCGCGCCGAGGATGCCCACCAGATACAGCGAGAACAGCACGACACCCTGCAGATTGAACACGCCGAACACATAATGGATCGGAATGAAGGCACCGATCAGCAACGCATAAACCGGCAGGCGCGCCGAACAGGTCATCAGCGGTGCGATCAGGATCGTTGCCAGACGGTCGCGCGGATCCTGGATGCTGCGCGTGCCCATGATGCCGGGGATCGCGCAGGCGAAACTCGACAACAGCGGGATGAACGAGCGCCCGGTCAGGCCCACCGAAAGCATCAGGCGGTCGAGCAGGAACGCCGCGCGCGGCAGGTAGCCGGATTCCTCCAGTACCAGAATAAACAGAAACAGCACCAGGATTTCCGGCAGAAAGCCAAGCACGGTGCCGAGGCCGCCAAACAGGCCGTTGACGACCAGACTCTGCAGCGGACCTGCTGGCAGCAGTGTGGCGACCTGCGTACCCATCCAGCCGAAGCCGTCACCGATCGCGTCGCTCATCGGCTTGCCAGCCGCATACACCGCCTGGAACACCAGGAACATCACCACCGCGAGGATCAGCAACCCGAACACCGGATGCAGTGCCCAGCGATCGAGTGCATCGTCAATCTCAGCGGTGGCTCGCGGCATCGCCACGGTCGCGGCCAGCAATTCGCGCACTTGCGCGTGCAGATCGCTGCGGCTGTCGGCGTCATCTGGCTGCACCGGCGCGGCTGTCGGCATCTCGCCATCAACCCGCTCGATCAGCGCCTGAGCACCGCCACGTTTCACCGCGACGGTTTCCACCACCGGCACGCCGAGTCGCCGCTGCAACTCCGGCACGTCAATCACGACACCGCGGCGGCGTGCGGTATCCATCATGTTCAGCGCGAGCACCACCGGACGACCGAGGCGCTTGACCTCGAGCACGAAGCGCAGGTGCAGGCGCAGGTTGGTGGCGTCGGCCACGCATATGATCAGATCCGGCGCCGCCTCGCCTGGATAGTTGCCTTCCAGTACGTCACGGGTGATCTGCTCATCGGGACTGGCTGCATCGAAGCTGTAGGTCCCCGGCAGATCGAGGATCTGGAGCACCCGACCGGACGGCGCGGTAAAGCGGCCTTCCTTGCGCTCGACGGTAACGCCGGCGTAGTTCGCCACCTTCTGCCGGCCACCGGTGAGCTGGTTGAACAGCGCAGTCTTGCCGCAGTTCGGGTTGCCGACCAGGGCGATACGCAGGGTTGAGGCGCTCATGCCGCCTCCTGCCGCACGGTGACCCGATGTGCCTCGCTGCGGCGCAGCGCAAACCGGGTCGAACCGATCTGGATCAACAACGGATCGGCGCCCATCGGCCCGATTGCCACTACCCGCACCGGTTCACCGTCGACAAACCCCAGATCGCGCAAGCGCTGCGCAATCGGATCCGCCGCATGCGCATCGTGCACGCGATCGACCACGGCGGGGGCACCTTTGGGCAGTTCGGACAGACGCACGGGCGGCTTCACAAATAAGAATTGTTCGCATTGTAACCCTTTGGTCGCATTGCTGCATCAGGTCGAACTTCCCGCTGGCGGCAGCATCTATCATGGCGTTCTTTGCAGGGGCTACCGATGACCGATTCCATCCTGAACGAGCGCCGCGGCGCGGTGGCCTGGCTCACCCTGAACCGCCCGCAGATCCACAACGCGTTCGACGACGCCCTGATCGCCACACTCACCGACGCGCTGGCGCAGGCCGATGCCGATCCAGCCGTACGTGCCGTGGTGCTGAGCGGCAACGGCAGCTGCTTCTCCGCCGGTGCCGACCTCAACTGGATGCGCGGCATGGCCAGTGCGAGCGAACAGGAAAACCGCGAGGACTCGCTGCGGCTGGCGCGGCTGATGCGCAACCTGCAGTTCCTGTCCAAGCCGACCATCGCGCGGGTCAACGGCGCAGCCTACGGCGGCGGTGTGGGCTTGGTCGCCTGCTGCGACATCGCGATCGGCGTCGATACCGCCAAGTTCGCGCTGTCGGAAGTAAAGCTGGGTCTGGTGCCGGCAGTGATCTCACCGTACGTGATCGCCGCGATCGGTCTGCGCGAGGCACGCCGGCTGTTCATCACCGGCGAGGTATTCGAGGCCGCCACCGCCGCGCGCATTGGGCTGCTGCACACCGTCGTATCGGTACCCGAGCTGGACGAGGCGATCGAGCGCCAGCTCTACCTGCTGGCCAAGGCCGGCCCGCAGGCCCAGCGCGAAGCCAAGCGGCTAGCCTTGCGCATGGGTGGCGCCGATGTCGCCCAGGCCGAACGCATCGATCAGAACAATGCCGCACTGATCGCCCGCCTGCGCGTATCGGAAGAAGGCCAGCATGGTCTGAGCGCGTTCCTCGACAAGCGTGCGCCGGCATGGGCCGGCAACGCGGTACCGTAACTCTCTATCTCCGCCATGTAGTCCGCCCCCGACGGGTCGCTGGATACTGGGACGGCGAGTGATCCGGTAACCGCGGCGGATCGGCATGGAATCGTGGTGCCATGCTGCGTTGCGCATCGGCGGCAGCGCGTCAATCTGCTAGTTTTACTGGCTTTGCATCGATACGAACAGCTTCAAGGATACTGAATGTTCGAACGCGTACTGATAGCCAACCGTGGCGAGATCGCCTGCCGCGTGATCCGCACCTGTCGCCGGCTCGGCATCCATACCATCGCGGTTTACTCGGAAGCGGACCGGGACGCTCAGCACGTGCGCCTCGCCGACGAGGCATGGCCGATCGGTGGCCCGCGTCCAGCCGATTCCTACCTTCGTGGCGATGCCATTCTTGAGGTGGCGAAGAAGTCCGGCGCACAGGCCATCCACCCCGGCTACGGCTTTCTGTCCGAGAACACCGGTTTCGCCCGTGCCTGCACAAATGCCGGCATAACGTTCATTGGCCCGCGCCCGGAAAGTATCGACGCGATGGGCTCCAAGGCCGCCGCCAAGGCGCTGATGGAACAGCACGTCGTGCCGCTGGTGCCCGGCTACCACGGCGAGAATCAAGACACCGCCTATCTTGCCGAACAGGCCGGCAAGACCGGCTTTCCGCTGATGATCAAGGCCACGGCCGGCGGTGGCGGCAAGGGCATGCGCATCGTGCGCAGCGCAGCGGAATTTGCCGATGCACTCGCCTCCGCGCAGCGCGAAGCCGCCAGCTCGTTCGGCGATACGCGGGTGATCCTGGAACGCTATGTCGAGCATCCGCGACATATCGAGTTCCAGGTATTCGGCGACACGTTGGGCAACGTGATCCATCTCAACGAACGCGAGTGCTCGGCGCAGCGCCGCTATCAGAAGGTGCTGGAGGAAACGCCCTCGCCCTTCCTCGACGAGGCGCGCCGCGCCGCGATGGGCGCGGCCGCGGTCGCGGCCGCGAAAGCGGTGAATTACGTCGGCGCCGGCACCGTGGAATTCATCGTCGCGCAGAGCGGCGAGTTCTTCTTCATGGAGATGAACACGCGCCTGCAGGTCGAACACCCGGTCACCGAGCTGACGCTGGGTCTGGATCTCGTCGAATGGCAGCTGCGCGTCGCCGCCGGCCAGCCGTTGCCGCTGCGGCAGGAACAGGTTCATGCACATGGGCACGCGATCGAAGTGCGTTTGTATGCGGAAGACCCCGATCAGAATTTCCTGCCAGGCTCGGGCAAGTTGCTGATGCTGCGCCTGCCTGCGCCCTCGCAACATGTGCGCCTCGACGGTGGCGTGATCGAAGGCGATACGGTGACGATCTTCTACGATCCGATGATCGCCAAGCTGATCGTGTTCGACATCACCCGCGAGCAAGCCTTGCAGCGATTGCGCGAGGCACTGGCGGCGAGCGAGATCGTCGGCCCGAAATCGAATATCGCGTTTCTCGAACGCCTTGTCCGCCATCCGGCCGTGGTCGAAGGCCGCATCGACACCGGCTATCTGGATCGCCATCTGGAAGAGTTCCTGGTTGGCGATGTCGCACCCTCCGACCAGGTCCTGTTCGCTGCCGCCACCGCCGCTCTGCTCCACGACGAATTGAGCGTGGGCAGCTCGGCCACTGATCCGCATTCACCCTGGGCAAAAGCCGACGCCTGGCGTATCGGCCACGCCGGCAAGCGCATCGTCGCGCTGACACTGCGCGAGCAGCGTCATGACATCGAGGCGCATGGCCACGATGGCAGCTATCAGCTGCGCCACGGCGAGGCGACCTGCGAGGTGCGAGGTGCACGCTTGCATGACGATGATCTGAGTGCCCGCTTCGACGGTGAAGCGCTGCGCATACCACTACGCACTGACGCGGCCCACGTCCTGCTTCATGACGCCAACGGCCAGCGCTACAGCTTTGCCCGCGCCGCTGCGTTCGCGTGGGAATCAAAGGACGCTGCCGGCGGCAACCAGGTCATTGCGCCGATGCCGGGCCGCATCGTGCTGGTAAAGGCGAAAGCCGGCGATGTCGTCGAACAGGGCCAGGAGCTGTTGGTGATGGAGGCGATGAAGATGGAGCTTGCCTTGAAGGCACCCCGCGCCGGCACCATCGAAAGCATCAACGCCACGCAAGGCGAGTTCGTCGAGGCGGATGCCGTGCTGGTGCGTTTCGCCAGTTGAGTTTTTGAGCCCCTCTCCATGTGGGAGAGGGGTTGGGGTGGGGGTTCGGCCTGAGCGACACGCCGAGGCAAGACCGAACCCTCATCCGCCCCTTCGGGGCACCTTCTCCCGGAGAGAGAGAAGGAAACAATTTCCGGAGCATCCGATGAGCCCATCCAACCACGTCCGCATCGTCGAAGTCGGTGCCCGCGACGGCCTGCAGAACGAGAAGACGCTGCTACCTGCTGATGTGAAGATCGCGCTGATCGACCGGCTGTCCTCGACCGGCCTGAAGACGATCGAGGCGACCAGCTTCGTCAGCCCGGAATGGATACCGCAGCTGGCCGACGCGGCGGAAGTTTTCACCCGCATCCGCAAGGTACCCGGTGTTAGCTATCCGGTGCTGGTGCCGAACCTGCAGGGTTATCAGCGCGCGCGCGAAGTCGATGCTGCCGAGATTGCGGTGTTCACCGCCGCCTCGGAAACCTTCAGCCGCAAGAACACGAATGCCTCGATCGATGAATCGATCGAGCGCTTCATTCCGGTGATCGAGCAGGCCCAAGCCGACGAAGTGAAAGTGCGCGGCTATGTCTCCACCGTACTCGGCTGCCCGTATCAGGGCGAGGTACCGATCAGCGACGTGGTACGTGTCGCCACGCGCCTGTACCAACTGGGCTGCTACGAGATCTCATTGGGCGATACCATCGGCGTCGGCACACCGGCGAAGGCATGCGCGATGCTGCATGCGGTCGCGCAGGAAGTGCCGATCAGCGCACTCGCCGTGCACTTCCACGACACCTACGGCCAGGCACTGGCGAATATCCTCGCCTGCCTGGAAGAAGGCGTGCGCGTGGTGGACAGTTCGGTCTCCGGCACCGGCGGCTGCCCGTACGCCAAGGGAGCTACCGGCAATGTCGCCAGCGAGGACGTGGTGTACATGCTGCATGGCATGGGCATGACGACCGGGATCGACCTGGACCTGCTGGTCGCCACCGGCGCATGGCTGGCTACGCAACTGCACAAGGAAACCGCCAGCCGGGTCACCCGCGCCCGCACGGCCAACTGAAACTGTCCTTACTCCTCGCACGCAACCGCCGATGCCTACGTCTTTCATGATCCGCCCGATCGCTGCCAGCGACGATGCCGCGATGGCCTCAATCATCCGCCACGTCATGCCCGAATTCGGCGCCGACGGCCCCGGCTTTGCGATCCACGATGCGGAAGTCGACCGTATGTGCGAGGCCTACGCACAACCGCTCAGCGCGTACTTCGTGGTCGAACGTGACAGCCAGGTCGTTGGCGGTGGCGGCGTGGCCCCACTCCAGAATGGCGACGCGGACGTATGCGAATTGCGCAAGATGTATTTCCTGCCCGCGGCCCGCGGCATCGGTGCCGGCAGCGCTATGATGCAGCGCTGTCTCGATGCGGCCCGCGCCTTCGGCTTCCGTCGCTGCTACCTGGAAACGCTGACCGGCATGGACGCAGCCCAGGCGCTGTACAAGCGCAGCGGCTTCACGGCGTTGTGCGCGCCGATGGGCGGCACCGGCCATTTCAGCTGCGACCGGTTCTTCATCCTCGAACTTTGAACGGAGCGGCCATGAGCAGTCACGACCCGCGCATCGATGCCTATATCGCAAAGTCGGCCGAATTCGCCAGGCCAATCCTCGAACACCTGCGCGCGGTAGTGCATGCCGCCTGCCCCGAAGTTGAGGAAAGTCTGAAATGGAGCATGCCATTCTTCAGCTACAAGAGCGCGCCGATGTGCATGATGGCAGCCTTCAAGCAGCACTGCGGCTTCGGCTTTTGGCTGTCCAGGCAAGTCGTGGGCAGTACGGCTGAAGACGGCATGGGTCAGTTCGGCAAGCTCACTACGCTGAAGGATCTGCCGTCTAAAAAGGAACTCACTATTCTCATCAAGAAAGCGATGGCGTTGAACGAAGCCGGCGTGAAACTGGCGCGCCCGAAAGCCGCCGCGAAGCCAGCGCCGACTTTACCGGACGACCTCGCCGCCCTGCTCGCGCAGAAGAAGCATGCCGCCGCGCACAAGACCTACCAGGGTTTCAGCCCCAGCGCGCAACGCGAATACACCGACTGGATCGCCGAGGCGAAGACCGACGCCACCCGCCAGAAACGCATCGCCACCACCCTGGAATGGCTGGCCGAGGGCAAGCCGCGCAACTGGAAATACCTGACGTGCTGAACCCGATGATCCGCATCGCCCGCGACGAAGACGCCGCCGCCATCCACGCGATCTACGCACCTTCGATCACCGATGGTGTAGCCACCTTCGAGACCGAACTGCCTGGGGTAGCGACCATGCGCGAACGCATCCGCACCCGCCTGCAGCACTACCCTTGGCTGGTCTGGGACGAAGGTGGCGAAGTGCTGGCCTATGCCTATGCCGGCCGCTTCCGCGAACGCGCCGCCTACGACTGGATCGCCGAGACCTCGATCTACGTGCGTGCCGATGCACATCGCCGCGGCATTGCGCGCCGGCTCTACGGTGTGCTGCTGGATACGATGCGGCTGCAGGGCATCAATCAGGCCGTTGGCGTGATCACCCTGCCTGGTACGGTCAGCGTGGCGATGCACGAAACGATGGGTTTCTCTGCCGCCGGTGTATGGCGCCAGTGCGGCTACAAGCTGGGACAGTGGTGGGACGTGGGCGTGTGGCAGAAGCAGCTGCAGGCAGTGGCCGCGACGCCGTCCCCGGTCATTCCATTTCCGCAACTGGTGGATTCGCCGCAGCTGCAGGCCCTGCTCTCCTGATCCACCCGACAGCGACCCGAAAAAAACCCGCCAACCATGGCGGGTTTTTTCTATCAGACAACAGCAAACCGATCGCTCAGTGATGCAGGAGCAGGTCCGCAATAACGCCGGTGGTGATCGCGACCAGCAGGAAATCGCCGTTGTCGCTGCGCACCCAGTGATAACCACGCGGCGGCGCACGCAGATGCTCGTGGCGCCAGTCGGTCACCACATAGCGGCGACCCCGGTAATCGTCCGGCACACGTCCACCCTTCCTGTACCAGCCTTCGTGCTGGCCGCGATCATGCATGCCCTGATACTGGCCATGGTCATGATCATGGTGATCGTTGCCGTAGTCCTGTGCCAGCAGCGGCGCGCTGAACATCAGCACGGCACCACAGATAACAAGCATCCCCAACTGCTTCTTCATGTCGAGCTCCTGATTGATGGCAAGGTACTTGCCGAACTGCGTGCCAAGGATGGCAGGTGGATCCACGCGCCTATTTATATTTACCGTTCAAGCCACATCCACATCAATACGACTGATGCTGGAGGATTGCCGCACCACGTTCAATGGCGGATAAATATTCCACCCAAGGCCGCTCGCGTTCTGCCGATGGCCATCGTGGTGCGGGTGGTTCCGTATACGAAGACAGGCCCACCTTGCGGTGGGCCTGTCACCCGCGCTCGCCGTGCTGGCGAGCGCGACTTTGGATCAATGCTGCGCGGCGATGATGCTGGCGATCACGCCGGTCGTGATCGCGACCAGGATGAAATCACCGTTGTCACTGCGTACATAGTGATAGCCGCGCGGCGGTGCGCGCAGGTGCTCGCTCTGCCAGTCGGTCACAGCATAAGAACCGCCACGGTACTCGGCCGGCATATGGCCACCCTTCTTGTACCAGCCTTCGCTATGGCCGCGTTCGGACATGCTGCGCTTGTTCTGATCCTGGTGCTCCTGGCCCTGGGGCTGAGCCACCACGACGGCCGAGGTAGACATCAGCAATGCACCGCAGATCAACCACGTACCCAATTGCTTCTTCATAGAGACACTCCGTTGGTAAAGGTTTAAAGCCTGAGGAACCGTGCTATTCCAAGGTTTCCGTGGGTTGCCCGATACGGCGACCCGAGCAGAAGAAGCCCCAAGCATCGCTGCCCTGTCTGCAACATCACCGCTCAACCCCCAAGGCCGCGTGAATATTCCGGTGAACGGCCTTCACATTTGGTCGTCGGGAGGTTCGTGGTGGCCATCCCTCTCGGTTACCATTCATGTTTCAGGTATCAGAGAGACCCCCATGCAGCTCAATCAGGTCAAGGCGATCATTACCGGCGGCGCCTCCGGTCTCGGCCACGCAGTGGCACAACACCTCGTCGCGCACGGCGGCAAGGTCGCGCTGTTCGATGTGAATGAGGACAAGGGCCACGCCGCCGCGAAGGAACTGGGTAATGTCGCGCGCTTCTTCCGCACCGACGTCACCTCCGAGGACGGCGTGGTCGCCAACGTGGCCTCCGCACGCGACGCGATGGGCGGCCTGAACGTGCTGATCAACTGCGCCGGCATCCTCGGCGCTGGCCGCGTATTGGGCAAGGAAGGCGCGATGCCGCTGGCGAACTTCGCCACCACCGTGATGGTGAACCTGGTCGGTAGCTTCAACGTGGCCAAGGCCGCGGCAGCGCTGATGCAGGGCAACGAAGCAGGCGAAGACGGCGAACGCGGCGTGATCATCAACACCGCCAGTGTTGCTGCCTACGAAGGCCAGATCGGCCAGGCTGCTTACTCGGCATCAAAGGGTGGCGTGGTCGGCATGACCCTGCCAATGGCGCGCGAGCTGGCACGCTTCGGCATCCGCGTGGCGACGATCGCACCGGGTATCTTCTGGACCCCGATGGTCGACAGCATGTCACCGCAGGTGCAGGAGTCGCTCAGCGCCTCGATCCCGTTCCCGGCGCGCCTCGGCCAGCCGAACGAGTATGCAAGCACCGTCGCCTTCATCTTGGGCAACCGCTATATCAATGGCGAGACTATCCGCCTCGATGGCGCGGTGCGGTTGCAATCCAAGTAGAGGAGTGAGAAACGAGTGAAAGCTCGCCTCGCTCCGCCACTGCTTCTCTCTCACCTCTCACTCCTCTGAACTCACTTCTGACCTATGAAAGCTTCCGACGTCAAGAAAGGCAACGTGGTCGAGCACGACGGCACCGTCTACCAGGTGCGCGACATCGAGCGCAGCTCGCCGAGCGCGCGTGGTGGCAACGTCACCTTCCGCTTCACCCTGTATTCAATCCCCGGCGGACGCAAGTTCGACCTGAGCCTGCGCGCCGACGATGAGTTGCGCGAAATGGACCTGGTGCGTCGTGCGGCGAACTTCTCATACATGGACGACGGCGCCTTCGTGTTCATGGACGCCGAGGATTACACCCAGTATCTGCTCTCGCCCGAACTGGTCGGCGACAACGCCGGCTACATCGTCGAAGGCATCGAGGGTTATTACGTACAAGTGATCGACGAGGCGCCGGTCGGCCTGCAGGTGCCGAGCAGCGTGATCCTGACCGTGGTCGACACCGCGCCGGAAATGAAAGGCTCCAGCGCCACCAAGCGCAACAAGCCGGCCAAGCTCAATACCGGCATCGAAGTGCAGGTGCCCGAGTACATCAGCAACGACGAGAAAGTGTGGGTGAACACGCTGACCGGCGAGTTCGCGGGCAGGGCCTGAGAGCAGGAACGAGTGGCGAGGAGTGAGAAACGAGAGTGAAAGCGTGAGAGACGCACGGTTTTTGCCATACTCATTTCTCAGTCCTCGCCACTCACTTCTCGCCCCATGCCCTCCAGCGGTTATTCGCTAAGCGCCCATGCGCTCGAAAGCCTGACCGCGATCAAGCGGCCGGACGTGCCGTGGCAGGTGGTATTGCGCAACACCGCCGCGGTGATACTGCCGCTGGGCATCGGGCTGGCTACGGGACACACGGAGATTGGGTTGGCTATCGGCGCTGGCGCGCTGGATACGATGTTCTCCGATCAGCCCGGGCCTTATCGCCAGCGCTTGCGCCAGCTGCTGCTTGCCTCGCTGGCGGCGGGGCTTGCTTCGCTGTGCGGCCTGCTGATCGGCGCTCAGTTGCTGCCGATGCTGCTGGCCACGGCCGCCTGTGGTTTCTTCGGTGGCCTCCTGGTGGTGTTCGGTACCGATACCGCACGGGTCGGCATGACCAGCATGATCCTGCTGGTGGTCACTGCATCGACGCCGACTTCGCTGGTCGGCGCACTGAGCGGCGCCGCGTTGATTTTCTGCGGTGGCCTGCTGCTTACCCTGTTCTCGCTGGCAGCGTGGCCATGGCACCGCTATTTGCCGGAGCGGCATGCGCTGGCCAAGGTATATGCCGGGCTTGCCATACTGGCCAGACAGCAGAAGCATGACGACGCCGACGTACCGGCTCTGACCGAAGCGATGACCACCCTGCAGCAAACCCTGTTGGGTGAGCATCGCGCCCATGGTCGTGCGATGGAGGCCTTCGGCGTTTTGCTGGAGCTGGCCGAACGCATCCGGCTGGAGCTCACCGCGATGGCCGAGTTGCATGCCAACCCGGCCGCCCACGCGATGTTCCGCGATGATGCGGCCCGTGTGCTTGCCGCGATCGCCGGTGCACTGGAACAGGGTGAATCACCCGAACAGGCGGCGCGTGCGTTGCAAACCCTGCAAGCCAGCGAACGCGCCCTGCTCGATGGCAGCACCAGCACGGGTAGCCTGGCCGCGCATATCCACGCCCTCTCCGGCCAGCTGGCCGCGGCGGTGCGCAACGCCGATTGGGCCGGCAGCCGCGGCGAGCTGCGTGCCAGCGCGGCGGAAACCCACCTGCCCAAGGCGCTGCGCAGCAGTTCCGCCTGGGCCACGCTGCGCGCCAGCCTCACCCCACGATCGGTGGCATTCCGGCATGCCTTGCGCATGGCCGTCTGCCTCAGTGCTGCACTGTGGATTTCGCGACTATTGCAGCTGCCGCACGGCTACTGGTTGCCGATGACCGCGGCGATCGTGCTGCGGCCGGACTTTGCCGCCACCTTCAATTTCGGCCTGCTGCGCGTGCTCGGCACGGTGCTCGGGTTAGTGCTCACCACGGCACTGCTGCACTTCACCCCGAGCGAGCCATGGGCACATCTCGCACTGATGGCCGTGCTGTGCATGGCATTCCGCTACCTGGCCACGGCGCATTACGGCATTGCTGTGGCCGCACTGACCGGCACTGTGGTGATCCTGCTTTCATACGAAGGCGTTGGCTCCAGCGCCGCCGTGGTGGATCGGGTGATCAACACCGCCCTCGGCTGCGGCATGGCCTTGCTCGCGTACGTGGCGTGGCCGACCTGGGAGCGCGGCCGGGCACGTGCTGCGCTGGCCGTGATGCTTGATGCCTATGCCAGCTACCTGCGCGCACTGGCGCAACCGGACCAGCGCAACGCTCACCACGAGACACGCAGCGCAGCCCGTACCGCCCGCACCAATGCACAGGCTTCGCTCGACCGCATGCGCAGCGAACCGGCCACGCCAGCGGAACTGCTCGCGCTGGCCCGTACCCTGTTCGCCAATGGCAATCGACTGGCACGCACCGCGATGACCCTGGAAGCGATGGTTGACGATCTCGCCACGCTGCCCGCACCGGCTGAGATCAGGCACTTCGTGGAGCAGTGCGCCAACACCGTGCAGGCCATCGCCACGGCGTTGCGCGAACAGCGCGGCATGGACACGCTGCCAGACCTGCGTACCCGGCAACGCACACTGGTAGCCCTGCTAGAGGGTGCCGATGACCGCGCCGCCGCCGAATCGTTGGCGCGGCTCAGTGACCGCCTGGTCGACAACGTCAACACGCTGGCGCATGTGGTCAATCGTGCGCAGCAGGAATCCAACACCGAACCTCGGCGCAGCCACGCCCAGCCCTGAGTTGCGAACCCGGCCACCATCGTGCGACTGCAGCACGACGCCGACCCGCAGAGGTTTTACACTGCGTGGATGCTCAAGATCGATTCCCACGCACACATCCTGCCCCGCGACTGGCCAAATCTGGCAGCCAAGTACGGTGACGACCGCTTTCCGGTGATGACGCATACCGATGGGCGCCACCGCATCTACAAGGACAGCCGGTTCTTCCGCGAGGTGTGGGATTCGGCGTTTGATCCGCAGACGCGCATCGACGACTACGCCCGTTTCGGCGTCGACGTGCAGGTGATCTCCACCGTGCCGGTGCTGTTCTCATACTGGGCACCGGGTCACCAGGCGCTGGAGTTGCACCGTCATCTGAACAACCACATGGCCGGCATCTGCCGCGATTATCCGCGCCACTACGCCGGCATCGGCACGGTGCCGCTACAGGCACCTGATCTGGCGATCCGCGAGCTGGAACGCTGCATCGACGAGCTTGGTCTGCAAGGCGTGCAGGTCGGTTCGCATTGCGGCGAATGGAACCTGGATGCGCCGGAGCTGTTCCCGTTCTTCGAGGCAGCCGCCGATCTCGGTGCCGCGGTGCTGGTGCACCCGTGGGACATGATGGGTGCGTCGACGATGCCCAAGTACTGGATGCCGTGGCTGGTCGGCATGCCGGCCGAACAGTCGCGAGCCGCCTGCTGCCTTGCGTTTGGTGGTGTGCTGGAGCGGCTGCCGAAGCTGCGCGTGATGCTGGCGCATGGCGGCGGCAGCTTCCCCTCGACGATCGGCCGCATCGAGCACGGCTTCAAGATGCGTCCGGACCTGGTCGCCACCGACAATCCACGCAATCCGCGCGAATACCTCAAACGCTTCTATTTCGACTCTTGCGTGCACGACGATCTGGCGCTGCGCTATCTGCTGGATGTGACGGGCGTCGATCAGGTGATGCTTGGCACCGACTATCCTTTCCCGTTGGGCGAACAGGAACCCGGCAGTGGCATCGAGGCGCTGGGCCTGAACGAGGTCAACCGCGCCCGACTGTTTCACGGCACCGCACTGGAATGGCTGGGCTTGCCCAGGCATCGCTTCGCACCCGACAACACCTCCCTGGAGTCAGCATGAGTTTCCTGCGCAGCACTGCCATTATCGCCACGGCCCTGGCCACCACCCTGCTGCTGGCAGGTCGCGTCCATGCCACCGATGTCAGCATGGCCGATGGCAGCGTGAGTTTCAGCACGCCGGATAGCTGGCTGGACATCATGGAAACCCAGGGCGATCCTGAAACACGCGTGTTCCAGGTGCCCGACCCGTCGGCCACCGGCAAGACCAGCCTCGCCCGTATCACCGTCACCGTGGCCCAGGCCGCCGACGTGAATGCCTTCAATCAGTTCAAGAGCGATGCTACCGCACAAGCGCTTGCGCTCCCCGGCTACAAGGCTGCCGCCATGCTGCCGCCGCCGAACAGCAACCTGTATACCGCACAGGAAAACGGCGCCCAGTTCAACTACGTCGAGCACTACTGGTTCAAGAACGGCCATGCGATCCAGCTGCGCTGCATGCGCCCTGTGGAGAGCCTCGCCGGCGCTGGATGGAAAGCCGAGTTCGACAAGGGCTGCGCTGCAATCGCCGCACGCTTGAAGTAAGCCACGCATCGGCTCCTCCCCCCAGCGACCGAAAGGAGTCCCCTTTCGGACAAGCCAGGAAGTGGAGCCCACATCCCCGAAGAGATCGCTCGATGTTTCCAGCCTACGAAGCCAACCTCGACTGGGCCCACGCCCAGGACGCCGCCGACCCGTTGCGCGCGTTCCGCGACGAGTTCCTGATCCCGCCGCACGAGGGCCACGACAGTGTGTACTTCTGCGGCAATTCGCTGGGTTTGCAGCCACGCGCCGTACGCGAAGCCGTCAATGCGGAGCTGGACTACTGGGGCGAACTGGGTGTGGAAGGCCACTTCAAGGGCCGCCTGCCGTGGATGGATTACCACGAGTTCGTGCGTGACGGCCTTGCCGAAGTAGTCGGCGCGCAGCCCTCCGAAGTCGTCGCGATGAATACCCTCGGGGTAAACCTGCACCTGATGATGGTGAGCTTCTATCGCCCCACGCCTGAACGCCATGCGATCCTGATCGAAGCTGGCGCCTTCCCCACCGACCGCTATGCGGTGGAATCGCAGATCCGCTTCCACGGCTTCAGCCCTGCACTTTCACTGATCGAACTGCAGGGCGACGAGCCGAACGGCACCATCTCGCTGGCGGCGATCGAACGCGCATTGGCCGAACACGGTTCGCGCATCGCACTGGTGATGCTGCCCGGCGTGCAATATCGAAGCGGCCAGGCACTCGAGCTCAAGGCCATCACCGAACTTGCACACAAATATGGTTGCACGGTGGGTTTCGATCTCGCCCACGCCGTCGGCAATCTGCCGCTGCAACTGCACGACAGTGGCGCCGACTTCGCGATCTGGTGCAGCTATAAATATCTCAACAGCGGTCCCGGCGCAGTCGGCGGCGCGTTCGTGCACGAGCGCCATGCCAAGGCCGTGCTGCCACGCTTTGCCGGATGGTGGGGCCACGATAAGAACACCCGCTTTCAGATGGGCCCGGAGTTCGTGCCGACCGCCGGCGCGGACGGCTGGCAGTTGTCCAACCCGCCCATCCTCGCGCTGGCGCCGCTGCGTGTCTCACTGGAAATCTTCCGCCGCGCCGGCATGGCGCGCCTGCGCGAGAAGTCGCTACAGCTCACCGGTTATCTCGAGTGGCTGGTACGCACGCAGTTGGCAAACGTGCTGGACGTGGTGACGCCGGCCGAATCGGAACGTCGCGGCGCCCAGTTGTCGATCCGCGTGATCGGTGGCCGTGAGCGCGGCCGCGCATTGTTCGAGTACCTGATGGAACACGGCATCATCGGCGACTGGCGCGAGCCCGACGTGATCCGCATCTCCCCCGCACCGTTGTATAACCGGTTCGCGGATTGCCTGGCGTTCGCGGAAGCGGTGCAGGCCTGGAGCCATATCGGCTGACTCAAAACCGGCTGTTTATGGAATGACTGCATCCACCGGTTGAATCCGCCACCCCGAGTCGACATTCGCGACCGTCCGTTCTCGGAGGAGGCCTGTAACGCAACGCCACATCACCGGTCGCGAGTTCAACGCCCGCCTCCGCTATGAGACCGCGCAAACGACCCCGTCAACAAGGTATTCACCGAATGTGTGGAAACCGGGCGGTGCAGATGACGCACGGCACACCAGCATAAACACGCCTCGCGGTGTCCCCGCAGTGTCCGCCCTCTGTCCGCGGACAGAAGGCGCGCGCCGCGATGATTTATAACAGGCTGAAAGAACATCGAAAAATGCTTATCGCATAGCTGGCACGATATTCGCTTCAACCAGAAAGGGGCTTGGGTGCGGCAGTGTGTACCATCCGAGGGGCATTACATTGTTCAGCTACTACTTGATCTCGCACTACGCAAACTCAGCGTAATCCGGTACTCACAGCGTTGATGGTACTCAGCACTGGCGTGGGCATCGCATTGGCGATGACACATGGATGATGGGGCGCTCGATAGATCGAGCATCTTCCAACTATCGAGTGACATCACAGGGGAGCGTTATGTGGGGGTATTACGTTGTGTTGGCGTTGCGAAGCAGCGCGCGAAGCAAAGCGCTGACCGCGCTGGTGATCGTGCTGCTGGCTTTCGGGGTGTCGGCCTGCATGGTGAGCTATGCCGTGTTCCGTGCGACCACGAGCGACCCGCTCCCCGGCAAGTCATCCCGGCTTTACGTGCCGCTGATTGACAATATTGGTCCGTCCTACAACTACCTTGGCGAACCCAATGAAACACTGAGCTGCATGGATGCGATGGCGTTGTGGCATGCCCACAAAGCCAGCCGGCAAACACTGCTCTATCCCACGAAATGGCAAGTGGAATCGGATAATCCATCGGTTCCCGCCATGACCGAAACAGGCGACGCGGCAACTGCCGATTTCTTCTCGATGTTCGACGTGCCTTTCCGCTTTGGCAGCGGGTGGACGGCGGATGACGATGCCCAGCACGCCACAGTGGCGGTCATCAGTCGGCACTTGAACGAAGCGCTGTTTGGCGGACAAAACAGTGTCGGGCAGGAGATCCGGCTGGATGGCCAACTCTTCCGGATCGGCGGTGTGCTGGAGGACTGGAACCCGAGGCCCCGCTTTTTTGACCTTGGCGATGACGTGCGCCCATTCGATGACGTGGGGGACATCTACATCCCGTTCACCCGCGCAACCGACATGAAGAAGGACAGCACATTCTCATTGTGCCCGACGGATTCGCAGGCTTTTGATGAGTCCAACTGGGATGCCTACCTGCACAGCGAATGTGACCGGATCGTTGCTTGGGTGGAGCTGGCGACACCCGCCGACGTGGATAGCTACCGCGAATATTTGCGCCACTATGCCGCGGAACAGCAACGCCTCGGGCGATTCTCCTGGCCGCCCAACATACGCCTGCGCAATCTGACGGACTGGCTGACGTTCTTGCAGGTCACGCCCAGGGCATCCAGCTTGTCCATCCTGGTGTCTGCCAGCTTTCTGCTGATTGTCTTGGTCAACGTCGTCGGGCTCATGCTTGCCCGATTCATGCGGCGAGCACCGGAAATCGGCGTTCGCCGCGCCCTCGGCGCATCGCGAACGGCCATCTACCGGCAGTTCTTGGTCGAGGCGGCCAGCATGGGTTTCGTCGGCGGCCTGCTCGGCGTGGCACTGACGCTGCTGGGTGTATGGGGTGCCGGAGCACTTTTCGAGCCGAACATTGCACGCCTCGTGCATGCCGATACCTCGCTGATCGCACTGACCGTGCTGCTCGCCATCGCTGCCACGGTGGTTTCCGCCCTGTACCCGACCTGGCGCGCGGCGCAAACCCAGCCCGCCTGGCAAATCAAGATCAATTGAGGTTCTCTTCATGGCATTCACCAGGACATTCATGCAGCTGCGGCCAATCATTGCTGCACTGGGTCGACACAAGGTGGCCACCGCGCTCATCGTCCTGCAGGTGGCGCTGACGCTGGCGGTGGCATCCAACGCACTGTTTATCGTGTCAACGCGCATCGTCCACCTGTCGCGCCCTACCAGCACGGACGAGGCTCATCTCTTCGTGATCCGCAACGGCTGGAAATTGGGTCAGACGGCGGCCCAGATCGATGCGAACATTAGCGCCGACCTGGAGTCCCTGCGTCATGTCGCAGGCGTGCGTGACGCATTCCCCAGCCAGGGGTTTCCACTGGGCGGGTTCAAAGACGACATCATCCTGCGACTGAAGCTCAAGCCGGACCAGAAGACGCATGGGCAATTGGTCACGTTCTTTGCTTCGGACGGGCATGCGATCGATACGCTGGGTATATCGCTGGTCGCTGGGCGCAATTTTCGTCCCGATGAAATCACCGTCAGCGGCCCCAACGAAAAGATGTCTCCTGCCAGCATCATCGTCACCCGCAGTCTTGCCGATCAGCTGTTTCCCGATGGTTCGGCCTTGGGCAAGACGGTATACCTGCCGGATGGGCCTGCCGCCATCATCGGTATCCTCGCCAGCCTGCAGGGGCCACTCAAACAATCGGATCGCCTGGACCGCTATACCGTGCTGGTCCCGACGCATTATCTCGATCCAGCGGGTGTCGTGTATCTGGTGCGTACCGACTCCACCGCCATGAAACCGGTGATCGCTGCAACGCTGAAAGCGCTGCAGGAGCGCGGCGGCGTACGCATCATCGATCTCAAAGATGGCATCGTTACCATGGCCCAGGTACGTGAGCGCGCCTATGCAGAGGATCGTAGCGTGGCGTTGCTGATGAGCATCCTCAGCGGATTGCTGCTACTGGCTACCGCAGGCGGCATCGTGGGGTTGAGCAGTTTCTGGGTCAGCCAGCGGCGCAGACAGATCGGCATCCGCCGTTCGCTCGGCGCCACGACGGGCGATATCCTGCGCTACTTCCATGCCGAGAATTTCCTGATCGTCAGCGGCGGCATCTTGCTCGGCGCGTTGCTGGCGTTCCTGGCGAATCTCGGCCTGATGCATGTCTATGAATTGCCACGCATGCCGCTTTACGTACCACTACTGGGTGCGCTGCTGTTGTGGCTGCTCGGTCAACTGGCCGTATGGGGACCGGCACGCTTTGCCGCCAAGGTGCCACCCGTGGTCGCGATTCGCACGGAGTGAACGGTGATATTGATTGCCCTGATTTGGAGTTGACGACGTAATTGAATGCCTGATCTTCTTCGGCCAATAGCAAGCAGGATCAGCCCAACCTCGGTTACAGTGGGCCCACACCACTGCTGAGGCCCTATCATGAGCAAAGACAAATCGCACAAGAAGGACAAGTCGAAAAAGCACGACCTGTTTTCGTTGATGCAGGAGCAGAGTGAAGTCTTCAGGGACATGGTGGCGCATTTCCAGAATGCCTGGACGCCTAAGCTGTTTGCGCACAAGGGTAACGAAGCCGCACATACTGATGCGGCTGCGAAGACGGTGATTGCGAAGAAGGCCACTCGATCAGCCAAGTCCGCAAAAAAACCTGTTGCGAAAGCCGCACCGGTATCGAAGAAGCCGAAGGCCGCGACAGCCGCGAAAAAGCCCGCGACCAAGAAGAGCAGCGTCAAGAAGGCGCCTGCTTCGAAGAATGCCAAGCCTATCGCGGCAAAAAAGAGCACGGCCAAAACGGCCCGGCATCCGGCAAAGAAAAGCCCGGCAAAGAAATAGCCGACTTGCGCGCCTGAGTCGTTTACGGCGCAGTTATGGATCGAGAAGTTGCTTTGTGCTCGGCTCGATCCGTGAAGAGACAAAAAGAGGGCCGCATCCAGCGGCCCTCTTTATTGCTTAGTGAGCCCTCACTTGGCCAGCGACGCATTGTCGATGACGAAGCGGTACTTCACGTCACCCTTCACCATGCGGTCGTAGGCCTCGTCGATCTTCTGTACCGGGATCATCTCGATGTCGGAGACGATTCCCTTTTCCGCGCAGAAATCCAGCATCTCCTGCGTTTCGGCGATGCCGCCGATCAGCGAGCCGGCGATCGCACGGCGTTTGAAGATCAGGTTGGCCACGCTCGGTGACGGATGCGGATGCTCCGGCACGCCGACCAGCACCAACGTGCCGTCACGCTTGAGGAGGCTGGTGAATGCATCCAGCGAATGGCTGGCGGCTACAGTGTTGAGGATGAAGTCGAAGCTGTTGGCGTGCGCCTTCATCTCGTCAGCGTTGCGCGAAACCACCACCTCGTCCGCGCCCAGGTCCAGCGCCGCCTGGCGCTTGTTGTCCGAGGTGGTAAACGCCACCACGTGCGCGCCCATGGCATGCGCGAGCTTCACACCCATATGGCCCAGTCCGCCGATGCCGACCACGCCGACCTTGCTGCCGGGGCCGACCTTCCAGTGCCGTAGCGGCGAGTAGGTGGTGATGCCCGCGCACAGCAGCGGCGCGACCGCGGCGAGCTGCGATTCAGGATGGCGGATCTTCAGCACGAACTTTTTATCAACCACGATGCGCTGCGAATAGCCGCCCAGCGTGTGCCCGGGCGCATCCGGGGTCGGGCCATTGTAGGTGCCGACGAAACCGTTCTCGCAATACTGCTCCAGCCCCTCGTCGCAGGCCGCACAATGCTGGCAGCTTCCCACCAGGCAGCCCACGCCTACGGTGTCGCCGACCTTGAAGCCGGTCACGGCGCTGCCGACGGCGCTGACATGGCCAACGATCTCGTGGCCGGGCACGCAGGGATACAGTGTGCCGCCCCACTCGGAGCGCACGGTATGCAGGTCGGAGTGGCAGACGCCGCAATAGGCGATATCGATCTGCACATCCTGCGGGCCGGGTGCACGACGCTCGATGTCGATGGATTGCAGCGGCTTGTCGGCGGCATGTGCGCCGTAGGCTTTGGTGGTCATGGGGTTTTCCTCAAAAGTGACATTGGAACAGTATCAGGGTGTCGGGCCCGTGAGATATTCCTCATCGGTCACCTTCTCCATCCATTCGACTACCTTGCCGTCCTTCGCTTCCTGGACGGCGATGTGGGTCATCGCGGTGGTCGGTGTGGCGCCGTGCCAATGCCGGTGGTTCGACGGGCAGCAGATGATGTCGCCGGCGTTGATCTCCACGATCGGGCCGCCTTCGCACTGGGTCCAGCCCTTGCCGGCGGTGACGATCAGGATCTGCCCCAGCGGATGGGTATGCCAGGCGCTGCGCGCGCCCGGCTCGAAGGTCACGATGGCGCCGGACACGTTCGCGCCACCGATGCCCTTGAACGGCGAATCGATGCGGACCTTGCCGGTGAAGTACTCGGCCGGTCCGGTGACGGAGGGCTGCGAGCCGTTGCGGATGATTTCCATGGTCAATGTTCCTGTAGATGATGCTTGATGTGCAGAATGCGAACACGGAGCCCCTCAAGGCTTCAGGAGGCTCCGCTCATGTTTGATCAGTCCAGCTTGCTCAGGCCGATGTGCCCTCGTTGATCACCCTCAGCGCATTCAATGTGCGTGGATAACCGATGAAGGGCAAAAGCTGCGTGATGGTGGCGATAAGTATTTGGCGGTCGTTGCCGACGGCCAGATTCCCCACGACGTGACCGGCCAGCTGCGGTTCGCAGCCGCCGAGTGACGCGAGAATGGCGAACGTCAGCAGCTCGCGTGTCCGCAAGTCCAGGCCGTTGCGTGTGTAGTAGTCGCCAAAGCAGTTAGCCGAGAGAAAGCGCTGGATGTGCAGCTGATCCTTCGGCGACTGCGCAACCATCGCATCGATGCGATCACCGAACATCTGCTTCTGCGCTGCCAGACCTTTTTCGAACCGGGTTGCTGCCGTCGTGGTCGATTGCTCCGGCAGCGGCAACGCTATGCCGCGACTCTTGAACACCTCATTGGTGGCATGCAGGAAATCGAATGCCTTGGCCATGCCCACATAAGGCACGGCCTGATAAAGGATTTCCCTGGCCTCCACCGGCGTCACGCCGACGTTGAGCGCGCCGCCCAGCATGACGCTGTATTCGTTCACCGCCTGGCAGGCGATCAAGGCCGCCAGTTGAACCATCAGGCGCAGACGAACATCCATCTCGGTGGCCTCGATGACTTCATCGAAGGCCCAGTTGTCGAAGATCTCGATCAACTCGGGGTCGGTGACCTTCAGTGTGGAGACGTGGTTGGGAAACAGTTGGTCGTGATTGCGCTGCGCTACTTCAGTGATTGCCATCGGGTTGCCTCATGGATCCTGTTTGTTTACTTGCCCGCGCGTGCGGCGAGATGGGCTGGATAGCGATCGCCCTGTACCTGGATCTGCGCCACGGCGTCTTCGATCTGGCGCAGTTCGTCCTTATCCATGTCGATCGCCGCACTGCCGATGTTTTCCAGCAGGCGATGCCGCTTGGTGGTGCCCGGAATCGGCACGATCCACGGCTTCTGCGCAAGCAGCCACGCAAGTGCGATCTGCGCGGGCGTCGCCTGCTTGGCGGCAGCGATCCTGCCGAGCAGATCGACCAGTGTCTGGTTGGCCTGGCGCGCCTCGGGCGAGAAGCGCGGCACGATGTTGCGGAAGTCGCCCTTGGCGAACGACGTGCTAGCGTCGATCTTGCCGGTGAGAAAGCCCTTGCCGAGCGGGCTGAACGGGACGAAGCCGATGCCCAGTTCCTCGCACATCGGCAGCACGTCCTGCTCGGGTTCGCGCCACCACAGCGAATACTCGCTTTGCAGCGCAGCGACCGGTTGCACCGCATGCGCGCGGCGAATCGACTGCACGCCCGCTTCCGACAGTCCGAAGTGCTTCACCTTGCCTTCCGCGATCAGCTCCTTGACAGTACCGGCCACGTCTTCCATCGGCACTTTGGGATCGACGCGATGCTGATAGAACAAGTCGATACGATCGGTCCGGAGACGTTTGAGCGAGGCATCGGCAACGGCCCGGATACGCTCTGGCCGGCTGTCCATACCAGTTTTCGAATCGCCATCCTTGAATCCGAACTTGGTGGCAATGACCACGTTGTCGCGAATCGGTGCCAGCGCCTCGCCAACCAGTTCCTCGTTGGTGAACGGGCCATAGGTCTCGGCGGTGTCGAAGAAGGTCACGCCAGCGTCGAACGCCTCGCGGATGAGTTGAATGGCCTCCTGCTTGCCCGGGCCGGGGCCGTAGCCGAAGTTGAGGCCCATGCAGCCGAAGCCGAGGGCGGAGACGTTGAGACCACTATGGCCAAGGGTGCACGTTTGCATGAGGTACTCCTGCCGTGGATGGCCGAGGATTGGGATGCAGCTAGTTTGCGCGCGGATGTTTGCCTTGATTAGACGGGGCAATACGAATGCTTTTATGATCTGTGCTCATTAATCAGTTGGGCCAGCCCATGCCCCGCGAGAACTACAACGACTTGCTGGCCTTCCTGACGGTGGCGCGCGAACGCAGCTTCACCCGCGCTGCTGCGCAACTGGGTGTGTCCCAATCGGCGCTCAGCCACACCATCCGCGGGCTGGAGGCTCGGCTGGGCCTGCGCCTGCTGACCCGGACCACACGCAATGTCGCCCCCACCGAGGCGGGCGATCGCCTGTTCAGGGAGTTGGCACCCAACTTTGGAGACATCGATGCGGCCGTGGCGAACCTGAGCGAGCTGCGCGACAAGCCCAGCGGCACACTGCGCATCACCACCGGCGAACACGCCGCCACGACGGTGCTGTGGCCGACACTGCGCAAGCTGTTGCCGGAATACCCGGACATCCACGTCGAGGTCATCAGCGACTCTGTCTTGACCGACATCGTCGCCGAGCGATTTGACGCGGGCATCCGTCTGGGTGAGCAGGTGGCCAAGGACATGATCGCCACGCCCATCGGTCCGCCGATGCGGATGGCCGTCATCGGTGCACCCGACTACCTCACCTCACGCCCGCCGGTGCATACCCCGCGCGATCTCACCGGACACGACTGCATCAATATCCGCTTCCTTACCCACGGCGGACTTTACGCGTGGGAGTTCGAGCAGGACGGCCATGCCCTGAACGTCCGCGTGGAGGGTCGGCTGGCCTTCAACAACAGCCGGCAGATCCGGACGGCGGCGCTCGATGGCTTCGGCCTCGCCTGTCTTCCGGAAGACATGGTCCTGGCGGATATCGCGGCCGGCAAGCTGCAGCGCCTGCTGGGCGACTGGTGTCCGCCGTTTCCCGGCTATCACCTCTACTACCCGAGCAGGCGCCAGCACTCGCCGGCGTTTTCATTGCTGGTGGAAGCATTGCGTTATCCGTGAGGCCTCGGTTGAATCCGCAGCCAGCAGCCAGCAGCCAGCATTCGAAAACTTCACGTCCGACTCTGCGGATGCCGTACCTGCCCTTCCCCTCTCACCACGAATCGCTCCACCGTCAGCGACTCGGCCCCCATCGGCCCGTAGGCGTGCAAGCGTGTGGTGGAGATGCCAATCTCCGCGCCGAGACCCAGTTCGCCGCCATCGCTGAAACGCGAGGACGCGTTGACCATCACTACTGCGCAGCGCAGTGCCTGCACGAAGCGCTGCGCCGCGCCTTCGTCACGGGTGGCGATCACTTCGGTATGGTCAGAGCCATGGCGGCGGATATGCTCGATCGCTGCGTCCAGGTCGTCGATCACGCGCACGGCAAGGATCAGGTCGAGAAATTCCGCGGCGTAATCATCCTCGCTCGCAGCGCTCATCGGTGGCACCAGCGCGCGACTGCGCTCGCAACCGCGCAGCTGCACGCCATGTTGCTGCAATGACGCCGCAGCCGCGGGTAGAAACGCAGCGGCGATGTCCCGATGCACCAGCAACGTCTCCAGCGCGTTGCATACGCCAGGGCGCGTGGTCTTGCCGTCGATCAGCAGATCCAGCGCCAGCGCGGGGTCGGCGGCACGATCAACATAGAGGTGGCAGACGCCCTTGTAATGCTTGATCACCGGCACGCGCGCGTGTTCGGCGACGAAACGGATCAGGCCTTCGCCGCCACGCGGAATGGCCAGATCGACAATGTCGCTCAGCTGCAGCAGCTCGATCATTGTCTCGCGGCGCAGATCCTCGACCAAGGTCAGCGCAGCAGCCGGTATGCCGTGTGCTTCCAGTGCCGATCTCAACGCCCCTGCAATCGCCGTGTTGGAGTGGATCGCCTCAGTGCCACCGCGCAGGATCACGCCGTTGCCCGCCATCAGGCACAACGCCGCGGCGTCGGCGGTGACGTTGGGGCGTGCCTCGTAGATCATCACAATGACACCGAGTGGGATGCGCACGCGTTCGATCGACAATCCGTTCGGCCGTGTCTCGCGGCGCGTCACCACGCCGACCGGATCGGGCAGTTCGGCTATTTCGCGCAAGGCGTTGGCAATGCCGGTCACACGTGTCTCGTCCAGCCGCAGGCGATCGAGCATGGCGCCCTGCACGCCATTCATTGCGGCCTGCTGCATGTCGCGCGCATTCGCGACCAGTACCGCAGCGCACTGCGCTTCCAGCGCCGCCGCCATGTCGCGCAGCAACGCGCGCTTGGCCTCGCTGCCGAGCGTAGCGATGACTTGCGCAGCATCGCGGCAATCCAGTGCCTGCTGGCGAATGCTGCTCATGCGGTTGCCTCCATGTCGCTCACGGTGGCAAGGTCATCGCGGTGTACTACCTCGGCGCCGTAGCTGTAACCGAGCACACCCTCGATCTCGCGGCTGTGCCGCCCGGCCAGCCGTCGCAGCTCGACAGCACCGTACTGGCAGAGACCACGGGCGACCGATCGCCCATTCACATCGACGATCTCCACCAGATCACCGCGATGGAACTCGCCCTCAGCACCCAGCACGCCGCCCGGCAACAGCGAGACACGACCACCGGCCAGCGCCTGCACAGCACCGGCGTCGATGCGGATACGCCCCGGTGCGGCCGGTGCGTGGCGCAGCCAATACTTGCGCGCCTGCATGCGGCTGCTTGCTGCGGCGATCAGCGTGCCGTGCAAACGGTCATGCTGCAGCGCCTGCACCGTTGTGGCGTCACGGCCATTGAACAGCGCGGTTGGAATCCCTGCTGCAGCCGCCTTGGCCGCCGCCTCCAGTTTGGTACGCATGCCGCCGGTCCCGGCCGCGCTGCCACTTCCGCCAGCCATCGCCAGGATCGATGGCGTCAGCACAGGCACGTAAGTGATCGGCGTAGCCGCCAGATCCCGACGCGGATCGGCGCTGTACAGCGCGTCGACGTCGGAAGCGATCAGCAGCAGATCGGCATCGACCAGCGCCGCGACGATCGCCGCGAGATTGTCGTTGTCACCGAGTTTCAGCTCATCGACTGCCACAGTGTCGTTCTCGTTCACCACCGGTAGCACGTCGAGCGCCAGCAGTTCGCGTAGCGTGGCGCGCGCGTTGAGATAACGACGACGGTTGCGCAGATCGTCATGGGTGAGCAGCACCTGCGCCACCGGTCGCGCAGACAGCGATTGCCACAGCCCGATCATCGGCGCCTGACCCAGGGCGGCCAGCGCCTGGCGCGCCGCGAGGCCATCGCCATCAGCTGCATGCTTTCGCAGCAGCGCACGTCCCGCCGCCACCGCGCCGGAAGACACCAACACCACCTGACGACCAGCAGCATGACTGGTGGCAATGAAACCAGCCAAGGCCTCTGCGTAACACGGAGTCAGGCCGCCACCGTCGGCAGCAAGCAGATTGCTGCCTACCTTCAGTACGGCACGACGCCAGTTTGGCAACGCCTGTGCGGGCAAGGTGGATCGGACGCTCATGCGGCATCCTCCGACAAGGGCGCCGGCATGCGATCACCGTGGCTCTTCGGCGCCGAGACCACCAGAAAACGGACATCTGCGTTGCTCGCGTTGTGCATCTGGTGCGCCACGCCGGGCGGCACATGCAGGCCTTCGCCGCGCAGCAGTCGATGCCGCGAGCCTTCCAGCTCCAGCATGGCTTCGCCTTCCAGCACATAGAAGAATTGCCGTGCCTTCACGTGTCGATGCCGCTGCTCGGAGGTACCCGGCGGCATGCGTTCCTCGATCACATTGAGGTTGTCACTGGCGAGCAAATGCCAGCCGTCGCAGGTTTCACCCCAACCATAGTGTTCGGCATTCCCCGTGCTGATCGCTCCCATGCCGGATACTCCGTTCAGTCGTCGAGTGTGCTCAAGCGTTGATGCAATTCGTCCAGTCGCAGGTCATGGCCCGCACCGGGCGACACGCGCGCAGCGAGGCTGCTTTCGGGTGTGCGGCCCTGTCCGGCCGAGGCTGCGGTTTCCGCCGCCGCACGGTAGGCATCGCGGAACGGCACCCCGGCGGCGGCCTGTTCGATCGCCACATCGGTGGCGTACATCGCCGGCTCGATCGCTGCGCGCATGGCACCCTCATTCCACTGCAGCCGTGCCAGCAGATCCGGCACCAGTTCCAGCGCACCAAGGCCGTGGCGGCAACCATGGAACAGCGAGCCCTTGGAAAACTGCAGGTCGCGCTGATAACCGGACGGCAGTGATAGCAGCTGCTCGATCTCGGTGCGTGCAGCGGCCACGCTGGCGTAGCTGGCACGCAACAATTCGACCACGTCCGGATTGCGTTTGTTCGGCATGATCGAGCTGCCGGTGGTGTATTCGGCGGGCAGCTTCACGAAGTTGAATTCCGTCGTGGTGAACAGCGATAGATCCCACGCCAGCCGGCGCAGATCGAGCAGTGCGCTGGCGATCGCCTCCAGCACCGCCATCTCGAACTTGCCGCGTGAAAGCTGCGCATAGATCGGCGAGATCTGCATGCGTGCGAAGCCGAGTGCCTGCGTGGTGTGCTCGCGGTCCAGCTTCAGATTCACGCCGTAGCCGGCAGCTGTGCCGAGTGGATTGGCGTCGATCCATAGAGACGTCTGCTGCGCACGCAGCGCATTGTCGATGAAGCCTTCGGCGAAACCGGCAAACCACATCGCGGTGGACGACACCACTGCACGTTGCAAGTGTGTGTAGCCAGGCAACGGCAGCGCCGGCTGTGCTGCACGCTCAAGACAGACCTGAGCAATCGCGCGGCAATGCGTCTGCAGCGTGGTCAGTTGATCCTTCAGCCACAACCGGGTGGCCACCAGGATCTGATCGTTGCGGCTGCGGCCGGTGTGCACCCGACGGCCGGCATCGCCGAGCCGTTCTGTAAGCCGCGCCTCGATCGCCGAGTGGCCATCTTCATAGCGATCGTCCAGCACGAACGAACCGCTGCGAAAATCCTCAGCCAGCGTATCCAGTTCGCGCTTCAGCGCCGCAGACTCATCTGCACTGACCACGCCGATATTCGCCAGCCCTTCCACATGCGCCTTGCTGGCGGTGATGTCATGCAGGAAAAATTCGCGATCGAGCAGCACGTCGTCACCGGCGAGAAACGCCATGATTCGTGCGTTTGTGGTCACGCCCGTTTTTTGCCATAGGAGGTCAGTCATGAGCTTGTTTCGCCTGAATAGTTGCGGCCTGATTTGAATGCGATGCCGTCAGTAACTGCAATGCCGCCTCGATGGAAAGCTCGTGCCGTTCGCCATTGGCGCGCCGCTTCAGCTCTACTATGCCCGTGTCGAGGCCACGTGGGCCAACGATGAGTTGCCTGGGCAGCCCGATCAGATCCATCCTGGAAAACTTCGCGCCGGCACGGTCGTCGGTGTCGTCGTACAGCACACTCACGCCTGCTGTCTGGAGCTGTGCGTACAGCGTTTCGCAGGCTGCGTCGGTGCGCGCATCGCCGGACTTCAGGTTGACCAAGCCAAGATCGAAAGGCGATACCGATGCAGGCCACACGATGCCGTGCTCGTCGTGACTGGCCTCGATGATGGCACCGATAAGGCGCGATATGCCCACGCCATAACAGCCTCCGTGAATCGGCCGGGCCACGCCGTCCGTACCGGTCACCGTCGCCTTCATCGGTAGCGAATACTTGGTGCCGTAGTAGAAGATCTGCCCCACTTCGATACCGCGCGTCTGCACACGGTTTGCTGGCACCACCTCGCGCTCGAAACGCGCAGCGTCATGCACATCTTCGGTAGCTGCATAGAGCCTTGTCCATGCATCAATCACCGGCTGAAGATCGCCGGCGTAGTCGATGTCAGATGCGGGAACGGGCAGGTCCAATACATCACGATCACAGTAAACGGCAGACTCGCCGGTTTGTGCCAACACGATGAACTCGTGCGACAAGTCGCCGCCGATCGGGCCGGTTTCTGCACGCATCGGTATGGCCTTCAGGCCCATCCGCGCGAACATCCGCAGGTAGGCGACGAACATGCGGCGATAGGAGCGCTGCGCGCCGGCTTCGTCCAGATCAAACGAATAGGCATCCTTCATCAGAAACTCGCGTCCGCGCATCAGACCGAAACGTGGACGTTGCTCGTCGCGGAACTTCCATTGCACCTGATAGAGATTCAGCGGCAGGCTTCGCCAGGAGCTGACATAGCTGCGGAAAATCTCGGTGACCATTTCTTCGTTGGTCGGCCCGTATAGCAGTTCGCGTTCGTGGCGATCGGTGATGCGCAGCATTTCCGGGCCATAGGCATCGTAGCGGCCACTCTCACGCCACAAATCGGCGAGTTGCAGGGTCGGCATGAGCAACTCGACCGCACCGGCGAGGTCCATTTCCTCGCGTACGATGCGCTCAACGTTGCGCAGCACGCGCAAACCCAGCGGCAACCAGGCATAGATGCCAGCCGCCTCCTGCCGGATCATGCCGGCGCGCAGCATCAGGCGATGCGAGACGATCTGCGCTTCGGCGGGATCGTTTTTCAGGGCGGGCAATAGATAGCGGGACAAGCGCATAGTGAACTCCGGTAGTTGACTTGGACGACAGTGGGAGGGTGCGAGGCCCTTTCACGGTCGCCCAGTCGTTTCCGGATCGATGCCGGCCAGCTCTGCGCAGCCGATGGCACGATTGATGTTCTGCATCGCCTGCGTGGCGGCGCCCTTCAGCAGATTGTCCAGCGTCGCGACGATCACCACGCGCTTGCCGTCGGCGGATAACGCGAAGCCGCCGATCTCGGCATGATGCCGACGTGCGATGCGGCTGACCCACGGCGCATCGTCGACCACCACCACCAGTGGCTCGGCCTCGTAAGCGCTGCGGAAACGCTGAAGTACTTCCTCGCGCGTCATCTTGCGCGACAGGTACAGATTGGTGGTGACGGTGAGGCCACGAAAATGCGGCGCCACGTGCGGCATGAATTCCACTGGCACACCGAGCCGGAACGACGCCTCCTTTTCATGCATGTGGCCCGTAAGCGCATATGGCATCAGGTTGTCGCGCAGCTTGTCCGGATCGTTCTTGTCCGACGGGGTGGTACCGGCACCGGAATAACCGGACACGCCGAAGCACACCGGCGGTGCGGCGAGCAGGTCCTTCAGCGGTGCGATCGACAGTTGCATCGCGGTGGCATAGCAACCGGGATTGCTGATGCGCTTCTGGCCGTGCCACCTGTCGCGGGTCAGCTCAGGCAGGCCGTAATACCAGTGCCCGTCGAAGCGGTAATCGGCGGAGAGATCCACGATCAGCGGATCGACACCCGCCGCATCGAACGCCGCGATACAGATCTCGGCCTTGCCATTGGGCAACGCCAGGACCACCACGTCGGCGCCCAGCTTCGGCAGGTCCTCATGCGCCGGTGCGCTGTAGCGCAGCTCGCCACGGTACTCGGACACATGCGCGTCGACGCGTTGGCCGTCCAGCTCGCGCGAGGAGACGAAGGTCAGTTCCAGCGCTGGATGTGCCGCGATCAAGCGGATCAGCTCCGCGCCGGTATGCCCACGCGCGCCGACGATGCCGATGCGTTTCCTGTTCGTGCTCATGCTTCAGTCCGTCAAGGTCGGGTGCCGCTGTGCGCAATGCGTCACGCAACGGGCGATGGTGTCGAAGTCGTGGATGCCGTACCAGAACACCTTCCAGTGCGGCTGCTTGAGGCAACCATCGGACTCGGCGTAGTAGAAAGGGTTGACCGGGTTGCCGTGGCGCGAGCGCCAGAACAGCCGCGGGTTTTCCTCGCGCATCACGTGCCATACCGCACGCCCCAAGCCCTCGCCCTGTGCGTCATCGAGCACGGCGAACTTGTCCAGATACGGCAAACCGCCTTCTTCGGTGAGGATCATCGCGGTGCGATAGTTCTCGCTCACGTAGATGCGCAGTGGCCGGGTACGTTCGAAATAGTCCGGCACCAGGGTGCGCCCGAAACTCGATTCGATCAGTGTACGCATCCGCTCAAGGTCGATATCTTTCCACGAATCGAACGTCAGCACCTTCTCGCCGCGCCGTACCAGGGTGCCCGAACCCTTGTGGGTGAACAGTTCCTTGGCCAGTTCCGCCGGCCGGGTGATCGACACCGACGAGGTCAGTGGCAGGTCGGCCAGCAGGTCGGCGATCTGCTCCAGCTTCAGGCGCATGCCGCCGTTGATCCACGGCTGCGCCATCAGGTGTTCGTACTCGGTGGACAGGTTGATCGAGTCGATCAGCTTGCCCTGCTCGTCGAGCAGCCCGCCGGTGCCGGTGAGGAATACGATCTTGTACGGCTGCAGCACACGCACCAGCTCGTTGGCCGCGAAGTCCGCATTGATGTTGAGGATCTGTCCTTCGTCGGTCTCGCCAAGGCTGGCGATCACCGGGATCGAGCCTGCACGCAGGCTGGCCTCGATCGGCGCCAGGTTGATGCTGTCGACCTTGCCGACCATGCCGTAGGTATCGGGATCCAGATAGCTGGCCATGAACACGCCTGTCGCCACCGAGGTGGCACGCGTATCCATCGACTGCAGTGCCTCGACCAGCTTCAGATTCTGCTGCTGGAACACGCGCCGTACGATGCCGAGCGCCTTCGGCGAGGTGACCCGCAAGCCACCCACCGTGTGTTTCTCGATACCCGCAGCTGACAGTTCCTCGTCCAGCTGCGGGCCGGCGCCGTGCAGCACGATCGGGGTGAGCCCGACCTGCTGCAGGAAGGTCAGCGACGAGGCGAGATCGGCCAGCTCGTCGCGCAGCACGGCGCCGCCCACCTTCACCACCGCGAAACGCTTGGCGTCGACTTCGGAGAAGCGCTTGAGGTACTGCTGGATTTCCTTCGCGCTGCCCATACTCGAGAGCAGGCGCACGATGGTCTTGCGGGTGTGCTTATGCGTTTCCACTGTTGATGATCCGATAAATAGATTCTGCGTACTTCTGCAATTGGTCGAGCGCGACCCACTCGTCGGCGCTGTGCGCCTGGGCGATGTCGCCAGGGCCATAGACGAAGGCGGTATAGCCGGCAGCCGAGAACAGCGCGGCCTCGGTCCAGAAATCCACCGCGTTGCCGATAGGCAGCTCCAGTTCGTCGGCAATATCGCGGGCGGCCAGTCGGCGCTCCTCGGCCCGCGCGGTATCGCCGGCCGGCAGCGAAGCGCCGCGGAAGGTCTCGGTGAACTCGACCGGCGCGGGCTCCAGCAGCGTGGAGAACCGCTGCAGCAACTGGTCCGGATCCATCGTCGGTAGCGGGCGGAAGCCGAAACGCACTTCCGCCGTCGGTGCGATCATGTTCGCCTTGATGCCGCCTTCGATACGACCGATATTGAAGCGCAAACCAGTGAGTCCACCGAAGCGCTCATGCGATAGCGTGGTGACGAAATTTAGCGCCGCATCACCCCAGCGCACTGTCTGGTGCAGCGCGCTGTCGCTGGGCTTCTGTTCGCCCGAGGCATGGCCGGCATGGCCGGCGAAACGCATCAGCACAGACTGGATTCCACGATGTGCCAGCACCGCCTCGGCCCTGGTCGGCTCGGCCACGATCACCGCCTGATAGTCGCGCGATTCGCTAAGGAAACCGGCGATGCAACGTGGGTCGTTCGCCTCCTCGTCGGTGGACAGCAGCAGCGCCAGCGGGCCGTCGGTGGCATTCGCCACCGCCAGCAACGCTGCCGCCGCACCTTTGATGTCACAGGCACCGAGGCCGATCGCACGATCCGCGGTGACCCGCAGTTCGTGCGGGCTCGCGCTCCAGTGTGGCGAATCGGGCACCGTGTCCATATGCACGTTGAACAGGTATTTCGGCTGGCCACGCACCGCATGCAGGGTCACCGCACCGGCGCCGTAGTCGGTCACCTTGACGTCGAAGCCGGGCAATTGCGCACGCAGATAATCGAAGATGCCATCCGTGCCGATCGCACGCGGTGGATTGCGCGTGTCGAAACCGACCAGCGCCTTCAGATGCTCCAGCGTGGCATCGAGCAAGCTGCTCATCCGCGGTTGACCTCGGCCCACAGCGTGCTGCTCATGCCGAACAGCTTGATGAAGCCCTCGGCTTCCTCCACGCCCCAATCGGCCGACTGCGCGTACGTGGCACCCTTGGCATTGAGGATGTGCTTGGACTCGACCGCGACGGCGCCGACGATGCCGCCGCTGGTTTCGAGCGTCACTTCGCCGTTGACGGTGGACTGGCTGGAAGCAAGGAAGGCTTCCAGGTCGGTCTTCAACGGGTCGTGGAAGAAGCCCTCGTAGACCAGCTCCACCCACTTGCGCGCCACCTCGGGCTTGAAGCGGTTCTGCTGCTTCGACAGCACGGCTTCTTCCAGCGCGCGATGTGCGGCGAGCAGCACCGTCAGGCCCGGTGCCTCGAAGATGATGCGGCCCTTCAGGCCGATCGTGGTGTCGCCGGTGTAGATGCCGCGACCCACGCCGTACTGCGCGAACAAGCCGTTCAACTTGGCCAGCATGATGTGGCCGGCGATCTTCTCGCCATCCAGTGTTACTGCCTCGCCCTTGACGAAGCCGATCTTCACGCGCAGCGGTTTGGACGGCCATTCGGCGCGCGGCTTGCACCAGCCTGCCGCGCCCTCGCCTGGCGCCTGCCAGCGGTCGATCTCGCCGCCGGACATGGTCAGGCCAAGCAGGTTCTCATTGATCGTGTAGGCCTGCTGCTTGGCGCGCACGCCGAAGCCACGCTGCTCCAGATAAGCCTGCTCGTAGGCACGCGTCTGAGTGTGCTCCTTCTGGATCTCGCGAATCGGCGCCACGATCTCGTAGTCGCCCAGCGCCTTCACCGTGAGGTCGAAGCGCACCTGGTCGTTGCCCATGCCGGTACATCCATGCGCGATCGCCTTGGTACCCAACTCGGCGGCGCGCTTCAGCGCGGCCTCGACGATCAGGTAGCGATCGGAGACCAGCAGCGGGTACTGGCCCTGGTAGCCCTCGCCCGCCTGCACAAAGGGTTTCACGAAGCCTTCCCAGATCGCCGGGCCGCCATCGACGGTGACATGCGAGGCGACGCCCAGCTCGGCCGCGCGCTGCTCGATGAACGCGCGCTCCTCCGCATCGACACCGCCGGTGTCGGCAAACACGGTATGCACGGCCCAGCCATGCTCCTGCAGGTATGGCACGCAGAAGCTGGTGTCGAGGCCACCGGAAAACGCGAGAACGATATCTTTGCTCATGGCTTGCATATCCTGGAAATGAAAACGGTCAGACGGATTCAACGATGATGCGCGGCTCACAGCGCACCGGAAAATTCACGGAATTGGCGATGAAACAGGCGTGGTGGGCAGCCTCATGTGCGGCCTCGGCCTTGACCGGGTCGCTGCCGGCACTGATGGTCACCGTGGGATGCAGCACGACCTCGACAAAGCGACCGCCATCGCCTTCGGTTGCCATCGTGCCTTCAGCAGCATCGCTGTAAGCAGTCACCACCACACCCGCCACCGTGACCATATGCAGATACGACAGCATGTGGCAGGTCGACAGCGCGGTTACCAGCATGTCTTCGGGATTGTGCCTGGCGGCGTCACCGCGGAACGTGGGATCAGACGAACCAGCGAGCGTCGGCTTGCCCGCGATACGGATCTCGTGATCACGGCTGTAATTGCGATAGCCATCCGTACCGCTGCCGAGGTTGCCGGTCCACACCACGTCGACGCGATAGTGGTGCTGATGTCCGCTGCTCACGAGTGGGTGTCCTCTTGTTGGGCCATCAGGTCGGCCAGTTCCGCGTCGCCATCGCCATCGCGCTGCCGCAAGCCGCCGATCACGCCGAGACGATTGGCTTCGGGATGGTTCTGGCTCAGCTTGAACTTGCCCTCGATGCGTTCGATCGCGACCTCCAGGCCGACGATGCCGTGCAACGACTTCTCGATATGATCGGCCGGTGCATCCGACACCTTCCACGGCGCCGGCAATCCCGCCTCATGCCGATCGGTCAACGTCTCCAGCAGCTTGCGCAGCCAGACCGCATCCTCGACCACGCGCAGGCGGCCATGTACATGCACAACCGCGTAGTTCCAGGTCGGTACTTCACGGCCGGTCTCGTGCTTGCTCGGATACCAGTTCGGGCTGATATAGCCGTCCGGTCCGCGAAAGATCAGCAGCACCTCGGCACCGTCCGCGTGCCGCAACTCGTTGCCGCGTGCGACATGCCCGTGCAGCAGGCTGTCGCCCACCAGCTCGAACGGCAGGTGATTGGCCACCAGCCCTGCATCGGTATGGAGCACCACCGTCGCGAACGGAAATTCATGGATCAACCCGTGCAGGGCTTCGATCCGCGCTTCGTTGAAGTAACTGGGTGTGTACATGGAGCTTCCCTAAAGGATCTCAGCGACCAGTCATCAACGAAGCCATCACTGCCTTCTGCACATGCAGGCGGTTCTCGGCCTCATCGATCGCAATACAGGCGGGCGAATCCATTACCGCATCGGTGGCCTTGATGTTCCGGCGCAGCGGCAGGCAGTGGCTGAACAGGCCATGGTTGGTCAAGGCCATCTTCGCCTCGTCAACGATGAAGTGCTTGTGCGCCTCGCGGATCGGCTTCTCCTGCTCCCAGCGACCGAAGAACGGCAGCGCGCCCCAGCTCTTGGCGTAGACCACATCGGCACCGGCATAGGCCTCTTCGATATTGTGGCTGACCTTGAGCGAGCCGCCGTTTTCCTTGGCGTTCTGCTCGCCGAACGCCATGTAGCGCTCGTCCAGCACGTAGTCTGGCGTGGGGCACAGCAAGGTCACATCCATGCCCATCTTCGTCGCGATCAACAGCGCCGAGTTCGCCACCGCAGTGTTCAGTGGCTTCGGGTGATAGGTCCAGGTGAGCACGTACTTCTTGTTCTGCAGGCTGCCCAGGTGCTCCTTCATCGCCAGCGCGTGGGCCAGCTCCTGACAGGGATGGGTAATCGTCTCCATGTTGATCACGGGCACCGTGGCGTACTGCGCGAACGCCTTGATCACCTTGTCCTCGCGATCCACCGCCCAGTCCTGGAATTTCGGAAACGCACGCACCGCGATCAGGTCGACGTAGCGCGACAGCACGCGCGCCACTTCAGCGATGTGCTCCTCGGTATCGCCATCCATCACGCTGCCGACCTCGAACTCGATCGGCCATGCATCCTTGCCGGGCGACAGCACGATGGCGTGCGCCCCCAGATGGAACGCGCCCAGCTCGAAGCTGGTGCGGGTGCGCATCGAGGGATTGAAGAACAGCAGCGCGATGGATTTGCCGGCGAGCTGCTGGCCGCGCGGCGAGCGCTTGAATGCGGCGGCCTGCTCCAGCAGCGCATCGATCTCGGCGCGGCTGTAATCCTGGGTGGTGATGAAGTGGCGAATGGTCATGTTGTGATGCTCTTGGTTAAGAGTCCGGCCATGGATGGCCGGTTTGGCCTTTCGCGGACGGACCCGCGTGAAATACATTCCCAAAACAAAAAAACCCGGCACAGGGCCGGGTTTTATCGTCGATACACATGAAACGCGCGCGACAGCCTACCCGGCCGAATGTCGATACAGCGGTCGGCGCGCACGCGATGTCATGCCAGCGGCCGCGCGGGCGCTGGTGAGTACGGTGGCGGTATAGACGGCTGCGGACATGCAGATTCCAGATGGTTGGCGTGCATGATGGCGACAATTTCGCTGCTGCGCAACAAAAATTTGGCGGCCACTTGGTTCTGAAGCGGGACGCCCACAGCAAACCGCCGCCCGAAGGCGGCGGTGGTTTTCATTCGGCGGGGGCCACGTTGACCAGGACCCGCAGGCGCTCGCCCGGATCGTAATTCAAGCGCGATTGGTACACCTCACCGCGATAGCGGTACTCCACGTCGTAACCCATGACCTGGCGCTGTTGTGGCAGCGGCTGGCAAGTCGTCACGGTCTGTACCGACTGGCCCGCGCTATTGGCGGCAATCTGGCCACCGACCGCACCACCAGCGACTGCACCCACAGCTGTTGTAGCCACGCGACCACGACCATGACCAATCGTGTTGCCGAGCACGCCACCGATCACTGCACCCAGAATGGTGCCACCGGTTGTATTGGCCGGATTTTGCTGGACCACGGTCTGATCCTGGCACTGTTGCTGAGGTGCACCTGCGCCATAAACAGGATCCACGCGCAACACATCGGCCCAACCGTAATGAGCATTGCCGGCATTCGGGCCAGGCACACCCTGTGCAAAAACGCTGGAGGCCGTCAGAACCAGCGCCAGTGCGGAAAGAATTATCTTGCTCTTGGTCATTGCGACCTCCGATGGGGAACATGGGGCGCGCTTGCGCACGTACTGGTTGCATTCCAACAAATTCACGCTGAATACAGGCTTAGAATTAACCTTTCGTAACCATGCTGCTTACACCTTGTTAAGATGCCGGGCCGACCGTGCCGTGCTGGCGCGTGGCCCTCGCTGTGGATTTCCCTTTCATGCCGATATCGCTCTACAACAGCCTGACCCGTCGTACCGAAGCGTTCGCACCGCTCGATCCCGCGCGAGTGACGATGTATCTGTGCGGCCCCACGGTCTACAACTACGTGCACATCGGCAACGCGCGCGGCCCGGTGGTGTTCGACGTGCTGGCGCGCCTGCTGCGCCGGCATTACCCGCGTGTGGTCTACGCACGCAACATCACCGACGTGGACGACAAGATCAACGCCGCCGCGCTTGGACAGGGTGTGGCGATCGGCACGATCACCGAACGTTTCACCTCCGCCTACCGCGAGGATATGGCGGCGCTGGGCATCGCCCCGCCGGATATCGAACCGCATGCCACCGACCACATCGGCGAAATCATCGCGATGATCGAGATGCTGATCGCCAACGGGCATGCCTATGTTGCCGAGGCTCATGCGCTGTTTGACGTCGCTGCCTACGCCGACTACGGCAAGCTGTCCGGACGCGATACCGAGGACATGATCGCCGGTGCCCGTGTGGAAGTGGCCCCCTACAAGAAGAACCCGGCAGACTTCGTGCTGTGGAAACCCTCCACGCCCGAGCTGCCCGGTTGGGACAGTCCGTGGGGTCGCGGCCGCCCCGGCTGGCATATCGAGTGCTCGGCAATGAGCGCCGCCCATCTGGGCGAGACCATCGACATCCATGCGGGCGGCGTCGACCTGCAGTTTCCGCATCACGAGAACGAGATCGCCCAGTCCACCTGCGCGCACGGTGGCAAGGTGTTCGCGCGCTGGTGGATGCACAACGGCATGCTCACCTTTGGCGGCGCCAAGATGAGCAAGTCGCTGGGCAACGTGCTGCTGGTGCACGAACTGCTGAAGCTGCATCCGCCGGAAGCGTTGCGCCTGCTGCTGCTGCGTGGTCATTACCGGCAGCCGCTGGACTGGTCCGAAGGTGCCATCGGGCAGGCTGTGAACACGCTGGACGGCTGGTACCGTGTGCTGCGCGACATGGCCGCTGTCGAGCTGGCCGCCGGTGCGTTGCCGGTGTCGGCACGGATGGAGGCAGCCTTGTGCGACGACCTCAACACGCCGCAGGCGCTGGCCGAACTGTCCGTGCTGGCCGATGCCGCCCGCCAGTCCGGCACAGCCGAGGCGAAAGCGGCCCTGCTCGGTGGCGGCGCCCTGCTGGGCCTGCTGCAACAGGATGCGGAAGCATGGTTCAAGCGCGGCGGCGAGCAGGCCATCGATGCCGCACACATCGATGCACTGCTGGAAGAACGCCGCGTTGCCCGTGCTGCCCGTGACTTCAAGCGTGCCGATGCCATCCGCGATGAGCTGGCGGCCATGAACATCGAGATCGAGGATGGTGCGCAGGGGACACGCTGGAGCGTGCTGAAAAGCTGAGCAACAATGCCCGCTTTTTTCGCACCTTTCCCCGCGCTGCGCGATAATGCCCGCATGAACGCCATCGCCACACCCAGCGCCGCCCAGGCGCAACTCGATATCGCCGAAGAATTCGCGTTCTTTGGCGACTGGACCGAGCGCTACCAGTACCTGATCGATCTCGGCAAGCAGTTGCCGACGTTTCCCGAAGCCTCCAAGACCGAGGAGCACCGCGTGCACGGGTGCCAGTCGATGGTATGGCTGGTACCCAGCGGTGATGCGGCGAAGATGCATTTCGAGGCGATCAGCGACTCCGCGATCGTCTCCGGCCTGATCGCCCTGGTGCTGCGGGTTTATTCGGACCGCTCCGCGCAGGAGATCGTCGCCACCGAACCGGAGTTCATCGCCACGATCGGGCTGGCCAAGCATCTCTCGCCCACTCGCTCCAATGGTCTGGCCGCGATGCTGGCGAAACTGAAGGGTTATGCGGCGCAGACGCTGGCCTGATCCCCAACTCCAGCCAGCCATCAAGCACCTGAAAAAGCGAAGCCCCGCACAGGGCGGGGCTTCGGCATTACCAGCGAATCCAGGCAGACTCAGTCGCCCATCTGCTTCTGCAGATGCTCGCGGCGCTCCTGCGCATCCAGCGACAGCGTGGCGATCGGACGCGCATCGAGACGATCGACGCCGATCTCCTCGTCGGTCTCTTCGCAGAAGCCGTAGCTGCCTTCCTCGATCCGGCGCAGCGCCTTGTCGATCTTGGAGATCAGCTTGCGGTAACGGTCACGGGTACGCAGTTCCAGCGAGTTCTCGGTTTCGCGGGTGGCACGTTCGGCTTCGTCGCCAACGTCACGCACCTCATCACGCAGGTTGTCCATGGTCTGGCGTGACTCTTCCACCAGCTGATCGCGCCAGTCGCGCAGCTTGTTGCGGAAGTAGGCCAGATGCATCGGGTTCATGTACTCCTCTGTGCTGGAGGGGTGATAACCCTTGGGCAATGCGATGGTGCTGGTGGACGGCAGCGCGTAGCGCCCGTCTTCACGGGTGACACCGTTATCGAGTTTTTTTGTAGCAAGTTTATTCATTGAGGACGACGAGTTTTTCTGATTTTTCTGAGGAGAGGCGTGACGCTCGGCAGCCGGAGCTGCACGCGGCGTCACCATGGCGGTGGCACTCGCCACCTTGCCCTTGAACAGGGTGCTGGCGGGTGACGGGGATATGCTTTTGACCACGTGATGAACTGGTACGGGTGCCGGTGCCGGCTTGGCAATCGGCTTGGCCGGAACCTTGGCTGGCGCAACCGGCTTGCTGACCGGCTTGGCTACTGCTTTCGCAGCATGCTTCACCGTGGGATTGACCGGTGCAGCTGCCTTCTTGGCGACCGGCTTGATGGCGGGCTTCGCAGCCTTCTTGCTGACCGGGCTGCTCTTGACCTTGGTGTTCTTGACAGCAACTTTCTTTGGCGCCGGCTTCTTGACGGCGACTTTTTTCACTGCAGCCTTCTTGGCCACCGGCTTTTTGGCCGGACTGGCCTTTTTCGGCTGCGGCTTGGCAGCGGCTTTCTTGGCTACCGGCTTGGCTGCCGGCTTCTTCGCCGCCACCTTCTTCGTATTGACTTTACTCACTGGCTTGGCCACGGAACGGGTTGCCTTTGCGGATGTCTTGCTGGTGCTCTTCACGGCATGTCCTTTTGCGGCAGCTGCTTTCGATTTGCCGGCCTTGGCAACCTGTGCCTTGGTCGAAGCCTTCTTCTGCGCCGTCGCGGCGGTCGAACTACGCGTCGTTTTCGCCATATCCCTTCACCGTTTTTGGCCGTGACGGCCGGGTGTTATAGCCCATGTGTCCTACACCAGCAAGCTTGCTTCTGGAATACTTGTACTACTACATCCTGCAAGCCGTTCCGGCAACGTGAATGTCCTGACCCGATTGATACTGTGGTTGCTTCGTTTCTACAAGCGCTGGCTAAGCCCATTGCTCGGACAGCGTTGCCGATTCCACCCCAATTGCTCTGATTATGCACGGATTGCGGTCACGCGTTTTGGTCCGTGGCGCGGCAGCCTGCTGAGCGGCTGGCGGCTGCTGCGCTGCCAGCCATTGTGCACCGGTGGCGAGGACCCGGTACCCGAGCACTTTCATTACCCCCGCTGTCGCTGCCAGGGCGATGCCCACGATATCCACTGACTGATCAAGAACGCCGAGCTCGCCAACGAAGGGTGCCGCTTCCACGCCGACCTGCCCGTGAAACCTGGCCGCATCGAGACCACCGCCTGCGATCTCGATGCCCGCCCCGGTGAGCAGGTGATCGACGACAGTGCGCGCGGCCAGCGGTCGACTCTCGGCCACTGAGCAGCAGGTCGGCTGCTGCCAGCCGCTCATGTCGCACTTGGCTGCCCTGTGCAGCGGTTGTTACGGCGTCGAACCGTAACCCCCATCTACACCCTTGCTCGCATATGCCACTGCGTCATGCGGATGCAGGCTTTCCTGATGCTCGACGCGGATGTGGAAGTCGCTCAGCTCGACGTCGGCATCGAGTGCCTTCTGGATACGCCGGGCGGCGTCCTCGCAGAACATCAGGTTGCTGCCATTGGCCAGCGCGAAGGCTTGCTCGTCCTCGCGCTTCACTGCGGTCTGCACTGGCGTGCCGAGTGCGTGTTCGACACGATCAATCAGGCTGATCAGGTGGAAGGCGGCACCGGCGACGGGGCGTGTGCGCAGGCGCGCCACGCTGCGCTGGGCATGCGGGGTAGCGACGATGCCGTGTTCGCTGCCGAGCCACGCCAGCACGGCCGAGTGATCGATCGGCTTGGCGGCATCGAAGTCGCTGGCGAACTGGTCCTGGATCAGCTGGCGCGACAACGCCGCCGAGGCCGGACAGGTGGAGGAATAGACCACTTCGGTACCGAATTCGAGCAGGAAGTCGTCGCCGGTCAGGCTGGCTTCGATGCAGACCGGGTAGGCGCGCCAGCCGCTGTTGTCACTGCGCAAGGCGCGGCGACGCACAAGATGTTCGAAATGGATGCTGAGGCAGGCGCGATCGGACAGATCCTTGTGCGAATCCAGGAAGCCGCGCAGCAGCGCGTGCAGCGAATCGGCGGTGAGCGTCTGCGTGCTCAGCGCCTGCTCGACCTGCAGGTACAGGCGCGACATGTGAATGCCACGCTTGTCCGGTCGCTTCAAGTTGACGAAAGCACCGACCTTGGCACTGGCCCGTTGCACATCGCCGTCACCGGCATCGAACTGCACCGGCACCTGGATATCGGCCATGCCAACCCAGTCCAACGCGCCGGCGAGATGCGGCTGCGCATGGACGGCAACGTCGGGCAACAGGCGGGCGGTATTTTCCTGATTCGGCATGGGGAAATCCTGGCATCGGCGATGTACGTCGCCGTGAAGTCCATCAAGTTTGGGGCAGACGGGCCGCTGCGCAATAGTGGTGCGGTGGAAACACTGCGTCTTGCACGTGTCAGGGCAGCTGCCGCTGCCACGCCCGCGCGGCCTGCCATGCCTGCAACGCGGTGGCCAAACCGGTATGCGGCTGTCCTGCCTGCAAGGTGGCCAGGGCATCTTCAGCACGGACCGCACGCTGCGCCAGTTTGTTGCCGTGACGCGATTCCAACGCACGAAACACGCTGAGTGGCCCGGCCAGAGCGGCTGACCCGCGCCAGCTGGCTAGCAGATCGTCCAGTTGCGCCTTGACCGCCCGCTGCCGCGATTCACTGGGTGTACGCAGTTGCGCGCGGCTCAGGCCATGCCGCGCCAGCTGCGCCATCGGCAGCGGCAGACGGTCGCGCTCGGCGTCCTGCTCCAGCCGCAGCAGCGCATACAGCAGGTGATTGAGCGTGGCGACCCGTGCCGCGCGCGCCGGCGACGCGTCGCTGCCGTACCACCAGGCGGTTTCCAGCGCAGCCAGCGCACCATGCAGCGGCATCGCGGCACCGAGCTGGGCGGGGAAATCCGCGGCGGTGCCCTGCTCCAGCTGGGCCATCGCGGCCAGCACCGGCGCCAGCCAGAGATCACTGGCGATGGCGTGCGCCCGTTCGTCGTCGAACAGCACCTGGGTCAGCGGATGCCGCCCGCCGCTGGCTGCTGCACCGCTCAGCTCCTCGGCCCACCAGTTGAGCTTGGCCACCGCCACCTGGGGTTCGCGGATACCGTAGGCCGCGCCGAGCAGTTCCTGCTCCAGCGCGGCCAGCGCGACGTGTCCGGGATAACGCCGGCCATCGACAAACGCCAGTGCCACGCGCTGCTGCGGCTGCACCGCCAGCCACTTGTCGATGAAGCCCTGCAGTACAGCGCTTTGTTCGACCAGCTCGATCATGCTGCGACCGGTTGCAACTGCAGCAGATTGGCCAGCTCGGCCGGATGATCGAGTACCGCGTCGGCACCCCACGTATGCGGATCGCCGCCGTCCAGATAGCCCCAGCTCACCGCGACCGTGTACAGGCCGGCGGCGACGCCGGCCTGTATGTCGCGACGGTCGTCGCCGATGAACAGGCAACGCGCCGGTTCCACACCGGCGCGCTCGCAGGCCAACAGCACCGGCGCCGGATCGGGCTTCTTCACCGGCAGCGTGTCGCCGGATACCACCGCGCTGACGCGACTGGCCCAACCGATACGACTAACCAGTTCGTCGGTAAGGAACGCCGCCTTGTTGGTAACGATGCCCCAGCGCAGACCCTGCGCTTCGATGCGTGCGAGCAAGTCGTCGATGCCTTCGAACGCCGCTGTCTGTTGCGCCATCACCTGCTGGTACAACTCGAGATAACGCGGTATCAGCCCATCGAGCGCAGGCTCGCCACGGTCGGCGAAGGCGCAACGAAGAACCGCCCGCGCGCCGCGTGAAACCACCTCGCGCACCGGTGCATATAGCGGTGATGGCACGCCCTCTTCCGCGCACTGCGCGACCAGCGCTGCGTACAGATCCGGCGCGCTGTCGAGCAAGGTGCCATCCAGATCGAACAGCACGCCCTGGATGTTTTCTGGTAGTGGCTTCATGCTGGTTTGCACGCGCTGAGCAGGTAGTTCACTGCGGTGAAGCGGCTGAGCCACGCCTTGCGCTGCAACGGGTTGTAGCCCAGCCCGGATACGTCCTCCAACTCCAGTCCGGCCTGCCGCAGCAGCCGGGCGAGTTCGGACGGCTTCAGGAATTGCGCGTAGTGATGGGTGCCACGCGGCAACATGCGCATGACGTATTCGGCACCGAGGATGGCTGCACCGAACGCGGCCGGTGTGCGATTCAAGGTGGACATGAACAGTCGACCGCCGGGCTTCAGCATCGTCGCCAGATCATGCACCAGCGCCGCCGGATCTGGCACGTGCTCGATCAGCTCCATGCAACACACCGCATCGAAACTGGCCGGCTCCGTCGCAGCCAGCTCAGCCGAGGATTGCACGCGGTAGTCCACGTCGAGATTCGACTCGTGCAGATGCAAGCGGGCGACGTCGATTACCTTCGGCCCCAGGTCGATGCCGGTGACCTTCGCGCCGGCGCGCGCCAGCGCCTCGCTCAGCAGACCACCGCCGCAACCGACATCGGCTACGCGAGCGCCACGCAAATCGACGCGGGCCGCGATATAGGCCGCACGCACCGGGTTGAGGTCGTGCAGTGGACGCGATTCACCGTCCGGGTCCCACCAGCGTGCAGCCAGCTGGTCGAAACGGGCGATTTCCTCGGGACTGACATTGGCGATCTGTGACATGGTCGTGTGCTCAAAAGGTACGGACAAGCCTAGCTGGCCTGCCATTCATGGACGGTGATCTCCCAACCGCCGCTGACCGACGCCGGATCGCGCTGCACGATGGCCATGGCCTCGTCCAGATCGTTCGCGCGCAGCAGATACGCACCGCCGGATCCATCACCGAACGGCCCATTCATTTCATTGCGGCCCTGGACGCGCAGCTCGGCGAGAAAGTCGCGGTGCGCCGACACCATGGCTGGATCGACATGCGGCTTGCGCAGCAGGATGACGAGATAACGGTTCATGGACTCACTTCGCTTCAACCAGCGATGATGCGTTCGCGCCAGGCGCGGGTGCGGGCAAGGATGGCGTCGGTATCCATGCCGACCAGCACGCGTTCGGCCAGCTTGCGCCGTCCGGCGATCCACACATCGCTGACCTGGTGCCGACCGCTGGCGTAGATCAGCTGGGAGACCACGTGGAACAGCGGCTGGGTTTCCAGATCGCTCAACCGTATGGCGGTGAGGTCGGCCTGCTTGCCGACTTCGATCGAGCCAATCTTTGCCTCCAACCCCATCGCCTTGGCACTGTTGAGGGTGGCGGCACGCAGTGCGTAGGCCGCGTCAAACGCGGACGCATCCGCCGCCACCGCCTTGGCCAGCAATGCAGCGGTACGCATCTCGCCGAACATGTCCAGATCGTTGTTCGACGCGCATCCGTCGGTACCCAGCGCCACGTTGACGCCGGCCTGGCGCAGCTTTTCCGCCGGGCAGAAGCCGGAGGCCAGCTTGAGGTTGGATTCAGGGCAATGCACCACCGACACGCCAGCCTCGGCGCAGGCGGCGATCTCGCCATCGGTGAGCTGGGTCATGTGCACCGCGATCAGGCGGTCGTTGACCAGGCCGAGTTTCTGCAGGCGCTGGAACGGACGCAGGCCGCTCTTCTTCTTTTCTTCCTCGACCTCGTGCGCCGTCTCGTGCGTATGCAGGTGCACCGGGATGTCGAGCTGGTCGGCCAGCACCCGGATACGCTCGAAGCTCTCATCCGATACCGTGTACGGGGCATGCGGCGCGAATGCGGTGCTGATCAGCGCATCGCCCCGAAAACTGTCATGCACCTCGCCGGCACGCTCGAAGTATTCGTCCTGGCTCTTCGCCCATGCGGTCGGGAACTCGATCACCGGCAAGCCGACCACCGCGCGGAAACCCAGCTTGCGGTAGGTAGCGCCGATCACGTCGGGGAAGAAGTAGTTCTCGTTGGCGCAGGTGGTGCCGCCACGCAGCATCTCGGCCACTGCCAGTTCAACGCCATCACGCACGAACTCCGGCCCGATCACCTTCGCCTCGGCCGGCCAGATGTGCTGCTGCAGCCACACCATCAGCGGCAGGTCATCGGCAAGACCACGCAGCAGGGTCATCGGGTTGTGCGTATGCGCATTGACCAGCCCCGGGATCAGCGCATGCTCACCGAGCTCGACGCGCTCGCGCGGCGCATAGGCGGCCCGGGCCTCGGCGATCGGCAACAGCGCAATGATGTGATCGCCCTGCACCACCACGGCGTGGTCTTCCAGCACCACCGCATGGGGTTCGACCGGCACCACCCAGCGTGCCTCGATCATCAGGTCGACTGGCTGCAGTGTCGTCGGGCTCATCATCAACTCGCTCTGTCAGTTTGGATACGACCAGTTTGTATACGACATGGGGCGGTACCTTGCGGTGGCCGCCCCATGGTTTGGATCGTCATTCCGATCTCGTCGGGATGACGGCTGGCAAAGGCGCGAACCTGCGTTCGCGCACCAGCTCGTTATTTCACGCGGCTGTCGTAATCACCGGTGCGGGTATCGACCTTGATGATTTCGTCCTGATTGACGAACAGCGGCACGCGCACCACGGCACCGGTCTCCAGCGTGGCCGGCTTGCCACCGCCGCCCGAGGTATCACCCCGCACACCCGGATCGGTCTCGGTGATCTTCAGCTCGACGAACTTCGGCGCCTGCACGGCGATGATGCCGCCGTTGAACACGGTGACGACGCACTCTTCCTCGCCCTTGAGCCACTTCCACGCATCGCCCATCGCGGCAAGCGAAGCGGCCGTGATCTCGAAGGTCTCCATGTTCATGAAGTGCCAGACGCGATCCTTGCCGATGCCGTCGATAAACGAGAGCTGCATGTCGGTATCGGTGGCATCGGCTTCCTCGAAGGAGTCGCTGGACTTCAGCGTCTGCTCGGTGGTGCGGCCATCCTTCAGATTGCGGATGCGGATACGGGTGAACGCCTGGCCCTTGCCCGGCTTGACGAAGTCCGCTTCGGTGATGATCCAGGGATCACCGTTATGAATGATCTTCTTACCCGTTTTGACGTCATTGAGGCCAAGGGTCGCCATGCGCTATCTGCTCCGCAGTCAATTTCGCCCAATGGGCGGCTAAAATGGATATCTGTCACGGGCTTCAGCGCCCGCTCCAAGGCCCATCATGATAACCGCAAGCCCCCACCCCCGCCTATCGTCGCCTGCTCCCGGGTGGCGCGAGCTGTGGCGGGATGCCATCACCGACGCCGGGGAGCTGCTGCAGGCCGTAGGCCTGGGTGACCGCACCGATCTGCTGCCGACCGATGACGCCGGCTTCGCCTTGCGCGTTCCACATGGATTCGTCGCGCGAATGCGCCGCAACGACCCGACCGACCCGCTGCTGCTGCAGGTGCTTCCGCAACGGGCCGAGCACGACCAGGTCGAGGGTTTCACGATGGACGCGGTGGGTGACCTGGCGTCCAAAGCCGGGCCCGGCATCCTGCACAAGTACGACGGTCGCGCGCTACTGATCGCCAGTGGCAGCTGTGCGGTGAACTGCCGCTATTGCTTCCGCCGGCACTTTCCCTATGGCGAGGAGATCGCCGCTGCGTCGCAGTGGCGCGATGCCCTGGCCCACCTGAAGGCCGACCCGTCGATCCGCGAGCTGATCCTGTCCGGTGGCGACCCGCTGGCGCTGGCGACGCACAAACTCGAGGAGCTGACCCAAGGCTTGGCTGATCTGCCCCATGTGATCCGCCTGCGCATCCATACGCGCCTGCCGGTAGTGCTGCCCGAGCGGATCGACGATGCCTTCGTCGCCTGGCTGGCCGCGTTGCCGTTGCAAAAGGTGGTAGTGCTGCATGCCAACCACGCCAATGAACTGGACGCCAGCGTCGATGCTGCCTGCGCCCGCCTGCGCGATGCCGGCGCCAGCCTGCTCAACCAGTCGGTGCTGCTGCGGGGCGTCAATGACGATGCGGACGTCCTTGCCCAGCTGTCCGAGCGACTGTTCGCTGCCGGCGTGTTGCCCTACTACCTGCATCAGCTCGACCGGGTGCAAGGCACGGCGCATTTCGAGGTGGACGACCTTCGCGCACAGGCCTTGATGGATACGCTTCGTACACGGCTGCCGGGCTATCTGGTACCCCGACTGGTGCGCGAAGTGGGCGGCGATGCCTCCAAGCGACCACTATGATCTAGGCCAATGGTCACTGTTACGCGGTTTTCCGCTAGCGGCCACTGCCGGAATCCGTTACAAACATCGATGGCGATCGACCATGCCGACAGCCTCATACAGCCCGCGGTGATCAACGGACAGCTCAACGCCCCATGAAAAAAGATTACGTCATCAAGATCCTCTTCGTCGAAAGCTCGCTCGAGGAAGCGGAACAAATCATCAGCCTGTTGCGCAATACCGGCATTGCCATACGGCCAGCCCGTGCCACCCAGGTCGAACAGCTGCAGGCTGCGGTGAACGAACTGGAGCCGGACATTGTGATGTTCGATCCGGCAGTCACCACCATCACCCTTGCCGAAACAGTGAAGGTGCTCGATGCGTACGGTCGAGATTACTCACTGCTCGGCCTGGTTCACACGATGGACAATCAGAGTGTGGCGGATCTGTTCGTCCAGGGCGCCCGCGGCGTTGCTTCGCGCAGCCAGCCGAAGCAGCTGATTGCGGTGTTGCAGCGCGAATTCGATTCGCTGCAGACACGCCGCCAGGTACGCCGGCTGGAAACCTCGCTGCGAGAATCGGAGCGCCGCTGCGACGCCTTGCTGGACTCCTCCACCGATGCGATTGCCTACGTGCATGAAGGCATGTATGTGCGCGCCAATACCGCCTATCTGGAAACCTTCGGCTACGACGATTTCGATGACCTGCTCGGGCTGCCAGTGCTGGACATGATCGACCCGGCCAACGCGGACGAATTCAAGACCCTGCTCAGGGGCCATGCACGCCAGGAAAAAATGCCGTCGCAGCTTGCCCTGCGCGCCCGTCGCGCCGATGGCAGTCTTTTCGATGCCACCGTGGAATTTGCACCAGCCACCTTCGAGGGCGAGCCCTGCCTGCAAATCGTGTTTCGCCGCCAACTGGTCGACCCGGCCGTGCTGGAACAGCTGCAACGCGACCCGGTCACCGGCCTGTTCAACCGCGCTCGCATGCTTGAGTGCGTCGACCATGCCGTGGCGGCGGCGGCAAAGGGCACCAAAGGCCAATCCTTGTTGCTGGTCGAACCCGACAACTGGACCTCGATCGTGGCCGGCGTCGGTATTGGCAAGGCCGATGAGTTGCTGGCCGGTTTCGCCGGTCGTATCCGCATGCTGCTGGGTGCCGACGATGTCGCTGGCATGCTCGCCGACCATACGCTGGGTATCGTGCTGGACTCGCGCCAGGACGACGCGATCAGGGAATGGATTGCCAAGCTCCAGCACAGCATAAGCAACGAAATCTTCGATGCCGGCGCACGTTCGATCACCGTCACCGCCAGTATCGGCGGCAGCCTGCTGGGCGAAAAGAACGCCAATACCGAACTACTGCTCAATCAGGCCAGCCAGGCATTGCGTACAGCGCAAAGCCTCGGCGGCAGCAAGGTGGAGCTGCACGATCCCGCCGCACGCGAAAAGGCTGACGAGGAGCGCGATCGCTACTGGCTGGAACTGCTGCAGAAGGCGTTGGCGCAGGACGACCTGGTGCTCTATCACCAGCAGACCATCAGCCTGCAGGATGCCGAAGGCGACTACTCGGAAATCCTGCTGCGCATGAATGGTCCACAAGGCGAGGTGCTGCCAGGCTTCTTCATGCCGATCGCCGAGAAACACAACCTCACCTGCGCGATCGATCGCTGGGTGCTCGGCAAGGCCATCAGTACGCTGCAGGCGCGCGAAAGCCAGGGCCAGCAGACCACCTTCTTCATCAAGATCACCGCGGCCTCACTGCAGGACAACACGCTGCTGCCGTGGCTGGCTGAGCGGCTCGGCCAGGCGGCCCTCAAGCGCGGCCAGCTCGTGCTGGAAATGACCGAGAGCAAGGTGATGACCCTGCTGCGCCCGGCACAGGAATTCGTCAATGGCTGGAAGAAACTGGGTGGCCGTTTTGCGCTGGAGCAGTTCGGCTCCGGCCTGAACTCATTCCAGTTGCTCAACCACATCGATGCGGACTACCTGAAGATCGATCGCAGCTACATGGCCGAATTGCCGCAGCACGCGGACAGCCAGAAGAAGATCGCCGAGATCTGCCAGCAGGCACGCGAGCTGAAGCGCCAGACCATCGCCGAATGGGTCGAGGACGCCAACAGCACATCACTGCTGTTCGCCTGCGGCGTGGACTTCGTGCAGGGCAATTTCCTGCAGGTGCCACAGCGGCTGGACTAAGTACCGGGAGATCGGCTCAACCGCATCCTCGACTGACCAGCAGCAAAAAACCCGCGGATCGCTCCGCGGGTTTTTTATGTTGCAACAACCAGCGACCCAGCTTACTCGGCGGCTGAAGCTGCGGCAGCAGCGGCCTTCGCATTGGCCTTGGCGGCTGCGGCGGCGGCAACGTCTTCCTTGATGCGCGCTGCCTTGCCTTCCAGACCACGCAGGTAGTACAGCTTGGCGCCGCGTACCTTGCCCTTGCGCTTCACGGTCAGCGAATCGATCGCCTGGCTGTGCGCCTGGAACACGCGCTCCACGCCGGTGCCGTGCGAAATCTTGCGCACCGTGAAGGCCGAATGCAGGCCGCGGCTGCGCTTGGCGATGACGATGCCCTCGAACGCCTGCACGCGCTCGCGGTTGCCTTCCTTCACCTTCACGTTGACCACCACGGTGTCGCCGGGGCTGAATTCCGGCAACTGGCGGGTGATCTGCTCGGATTCGAACTGTTCAATGATCTTGTTCATGGCGCACCTGTTCGGTTCACGTAAATCGATGTCAATCAAGAGCTGCGGCCGTCACTCGACCGCATCGTTTTGCCGCATGTGTTCGCGGCGGAATTCATCCAGCAGTGCACGGGATGTGGCATCCAGCGCACGCTGTGACAACAGCTCGGGACGCCGCAACCAGGTTCGTCCCAGCGATTGCTTGAGGCGCCAGCGGGCAATCGCCGCGTGGTCACCGGACAACAATACCTCCGGCACGGAACCCAGCGCATCGTGCACCGGTTTCGCATAATGTGGACAATCCAGCAGGCCATCCGAGAATGAATCCTGCTCGGCCGACTGCGCGTCGTTCAACGCGCCGTCCTGCAAGCGACCCACCGCATCGATGATCACCGCGGCAGCCAACTCACCACCGGACAACACATAATCGCCGATGGAAAGCTCCTCGTCGACCTCGTGCGCCAGCAGACGCTCATCCACACCTTCGTAACGTCCACAGAGCAAGGCGATGCGCGGCCTTTTCGCCAGCGCTTCCACCCGTCCCTGCGTCAGCCGCGCTCCCTGCGGACTGAGATAAATCACATGCACCGGCTCCGGTGCAGCATCACGCATGGCCACCAGGGTCGTGCGCAACGGTTCAATCATCATCACCATGCCGGGGCCGCCTCCATACGAGCTGGCGTCCACGGTGCGGTGCTTGTCCGTGGCGTAATCGCGCGGATTCCAGGTTTCCACCTGCAGCAACTCGCGTTGCTGTGCGCGTCCCACCACACCGACGGCAGCACACTGGCGCACGAAGTCCGGAAACAAGGTGACTACGTCAATGCGCATGAATCCTCAACCCTTTGTCGCGATGCGATGCAACGTCAGAATTCAGGATCCCAGTCCACCACCATGCGCCCTGCGGACAAGTCCACCGAACGCACATACGAGCCCTGGATGAAAGGAATCAGCCGCTCGCGCTCGCCGTCCCTCACTACCACGACGTCGTTGGCACCGGTGGCGAACAGGTGACTGACCCGCCCCAGCTTCACGTCTTCCGTGGTGACGACCTCAACTCCTTCGAGATCGACCCAGTAATACTCATCTTTCGCGGGAGGGGGCAACTGGTCACGGGTGACATAGATGTCTTGGCCGATCAGCGCTGCCGCCTGTTCCCGGTCGTCCACTCCAGGCAATTGGGCCACCATGCCCTTGCCTTGTGCACGACCTTTCACTCCCGAGATCTGCGTCTCCACACCCGGCGCTGCAGTGAGCAGCCACGGCTGGTAGTCGAAGATCCGCATGCGCGGTTCAGCCCAGGATTCGATCTTGAGCCAGCCCTGCACACCGTACAGCCCGACGATGCGCCCGATCAGGACCCGTCGACTGGCTGCAGCGGCACTCATAAGTACCGTACTCAGGCAGCCTGCTGCTTGCCGGCTTCCTTGACCAGCGCGGCGACCTTATCGGTCAGCTGGGCGCCCTTGCTTACCCATTCCTTGACGCGCTCGACGTTCAGCTCAAGGCGCTTGTCCTTGCCCGACGCAACCGGGTTGTAGTAGCCGATGTTCTCGATGTTGCGGCCGTCGCGCTTGCTGCGCTGATCGGTCACGACGACGTGGTAGAACGGACGGCCCTTGGCGCCACCGCGCGAAAGACGAATCTTGACCATGGTAAAACTCCAGAATTGCCGAATGAGCGGCAGGCACACGAGAGACGTGCGCGGTAAACGGGGCATTTTAGCGGTTTTTCGGGAAAAGGGAAGGCCCAGGGCGAGAAGTGAGGAGAGGAGGAGTAAGAAACGAGAGAGGGGTGTCAGGGCTGGCTTCCACTCGTTTCTCACTCCTTTCCACTCGTTCCTTGCCTTCAGCGCGGCGGCGGCAAACCGCCCATGCCGCCCATCCCACCCATGCCCTTCATGGCACCGCGCATCTGCCGCATCAGGCCTTTGCTGCCACCCTTGGACAACTTGGACATCATCTTTTCCATCTGCATGTACTGCTTCAGCAGGCGATTGACGTCGGCCGGCTGGGTACCTGAACCACGCGCCACGCGTGCACGGCGCGAACCGTTCAGCAGATCAGGATGGCGGCGTTCCTTCTTGGTCATCGAATTGATGATCGCGACCATCCGGCTCATCTCGCCGTCGTTGACCTTGGACTTGACGCTGTCCGGCAGGTTGCCCACGCCCGGCAGCTTGTCCATCAGGCCAGCCAGACCGCCCATGTTGCTCATCTGCTCGAGCTGATCCTTCATGTCGTTCAGGTCGAAGCGCTTGCCCTTCATCACCTTCTGGGCCAGCTTTTGCGCCTTCTCCTGGTCGACCTTGCGCTCGACTTCCTCGACCAGCGACAGCACGTCGCCCATGCCGAGGATGCGCTGTGCCAGGCGATCCGGGTGGAACGGCTCCAGCGCATCGGTCTTCTCGCCGGCGCCGAGGAACTTGATCGGCTTTCCCGTGACATAACGCACCGACAATGCAGCACCGCCGCGGGCATCGCCGTCGGTCTTGGTCAGGATCACGCCGGTCAGCGGCAGCGCCTCGCTGAACGCCTTGGCGGTGTTGGCGGCGTCCTGGCCGGTCATCGAATCGACCACGAACAGCGTTTCGACCGGCGTGATCGCGGCATGCAGTGCCTTGATCTCGGCCATCATCGCCTCGTCCACGTGCAGGCGGCCGGCGGTATCGACAATCAGCACATCGACCACTTCGCGGCGGGCCGCGGCAACAGCCGCCTTGGCGATGGCGACCGGATCCTGCCCCGCCTCGGACGGGAAGAACTTCACCCCGACCTGTTCGGCCAGCGTGCGCAACTGCTCGATCGCCGCCGGACGATAGACGTCGCAGCTGACCACCATCACCTTTTTCTTCTTGCGCTCGGTCAGCAGCCGCGCCAGCTTGGCCACCGTGGTGGTCTTGCCGGCGCCCTGCAGGCCAGCCATCAGCACCACCGCCGGCGGTGTCTGGGCCAGGTTCAGTTCGGTGTTGGCGGTACCCATCACCACGGTCAGTTCATCGCTGACCACCTTCACCAGCGCCTGACCCGGCGACAGGCTCTTCATCA
>Ga0302311_10000247_pt1 | contig 69280 bp, 60 predicted proteins | sample III_Palsa_N1_3_FD_200449 | JGI IMG/M metagenome (GOLD analysis project Ga0302311, IMG submission 200449) | Peat permafrost microbial communities from Stordalen Mire near Abisko, Sweden - III_Palsa_N1_3 | ecosystem: Environmental > Terrestrial > Soil > Palsa > Peat permafrost | place: Sweden... | reverse complement strand
CAGTGGCCACTGGGTGATGCCGGCATAGACCAGCGCGCCGGCCAGGGCGGCGACGGTCAGCAACACGGTCAACCGCCCCTGCAGGGAATTCATACGACGCCACATCGGCCGCACTCCACGCTGGGGGGAACTCGCCTCAATGGCACCTGATGTCCCTTGGTGTCTATGGATGCGACCATCTTTCTACGCCGGCGGGGCAAGGGCAAGCATCGCAACCCGATCCGGCTCAAGCAGACGCCACCAGACCGTAGCGCTCCATCCGCCGATACAACGCCTGTCGCGACAGCCCGAGATTTTGCGCGGCACGACTGACCACGCCATCGGTCTTGTGCAGGGCCGCTTCCACCGCCTCGCGGCTGGGTTCGTCGAGGTTACGCTGCACCCCTGCCACATGCTGCGGCAGGTTGAGCAGCTCGGGCGTGATCGGATTGCTGCCGGTCAGCAACGCGGCGCGTTCGATCGCGTTTTTCAATTCACGCACGTTGCCTGGCCACGGATAGCCCAGCAACGCCTCGCGCGCGGCATCGCCGAGTTCGGCACGACCATCCAGGAAGAATTCGGCCAACGGCAGGATGTCGTCGTTGCGCTCGGACAGCGGCGGCAGGTTCACTTCGATCACGTTGAGCCGGTAGTACAGATCCTCGCGGAACGTGCCGGCGCGGATCATCGCCTTTAGGTCGGCATTGGTCGCCGACAGCACACGCACCTTGACCTGGCGCGTGCGACCGGAACCGAGGCGCTCGAACTGGCCGGTTTCCAGCACGCGCAGCAGCTTCATCTGGCCGGGCAGCGGCAGGTTGCCGATCTCGTCCAGGAACAGTGTTCCGCCATCGGCCAGCTCGAAACGACCCTCGCGCGCCTTGTTCGCACCGGTGTACGCGCCGGCATCGGCGCCGAACAGCTCGGCCTCGATCAGCTCGCCGGGCAACGCACCGCAGTTCACCGCGATGAATGCACCACGCTTCACCGCCGAGTTCGCGTGCACGATCGCCGCGATGCGCTCCTTGCCGGTACCGTTGGGGCCGGTGATCAGCACCGGTACGTCCGAGCGGGCGATCTGGCAGGCCAGGTCCAGCGTGCGCGCCATCGCTTCGGAGGCGAACACCAGACCGTCCAGGTCATACTTGTTTTGCAGCTGTTCGCGTCGCTGGCGGCGTTCGCGCCGGCTGCGGGTCATCTCGCGGGTCGACTCGGACAGCTCCAGCAGGTTCTCCACCGTGGTCAGCAGCTTGTTGTCATCCCACGGCTTGGCCAGGTAATCAGACGCGCCGGCCTTGACCAGCTCCACCGCAGTTTCCAGATGCGTCCATGCCGTCAGCAGGATGACGGGCAAGTCCGGATGGCGTTCACGGATCGCGCGGAACAGCGCCACGCCTTCCTCGCCCGAGGTGGTGTCGGCGGTGAAGTTCATGTCCTGGATCACCACGTCGACCGCTTCGCGCTCCAGCAGGGCGAGGCCCTCATTCTGCGTCAGCGCGGTGAGGGGACGGATTTCGTGCAGGGACAACGCCAGCGACAGCGCCTCACCCACGGCAGGGTTGTCGTCAATGATCAGGACTGTTCGCATTTTTCTTCTACACATGCGTGCATAGATGCAGCTCCGGTCACAAAGGTTGCCATGACTATCGGGATATTCAACGGCTGATTGCAACCAAACCCGTCGACGGCATCATCGCATCTTGCGGACGCGCTCTCCGGGACGAACCCGGAGAGCGCGCCTGGTTTACTCCGCTACCGGGTGTGCCGGCGCCTTGCCGGCCTTTACCGCGGCGATCCAGTCGTTGACACGGCTTTCCAGTACGTCCAGCGGCAACGCGCCGCCATTGAGGATCTCGTCGTGGAATGCGCGAATGTCGAACTGATCGCCCAGTTCCTTCTTCGCCCGCGCACGCAGTTCGAGAATCTTCAGCTCACCCGTCTTGTAAGCCAGCGCCTGGCCCGGCCAGGTGATGTAGCGGTCCGTCTCGGCCTGCACATCCGGCTCGTCCTCGCTGGAATGGGCGTGGAAGAAATCCACCATCTGCTGGCGCGTCCAGTGCTTGTCGTGCACGCCGGTGTCGAGCACCAGGCGGTCCGCACGCAGCAGCTCATCACTGAGGTGACCATAGTAGGACAGCGGATCCTTGTAGAAGCCGAGCTCCTTGCCCAACTGTTCGGCGTACAGTGCCCAGCCCTCGATGTAGGCGGTGTAGCCGCCCTGCTGGCGGAACGGCGGCAACGCCGGCAGCGTCTGCGCGATCGAAATCTGCAGGTGATGGCCCGGAATGCCTTCGTGGTAGGCCGTCGTCTCGATGGTCAGCACGCTTCGGTTGGCGAAATCACCGGTATTGACGAAGATCTGCCCAGGCCGTGAACCGTCCGGCGTGCCCTGGTGGTATTCGGCCGCCGGCGCTTCCTTCTCGCGGAACGCCTCGACGGGCACCACCACCACGTTGGTCTTCGGCAGCAGGCCAAAGAACTTCGGCAGCTCCGGCTGCATCTGCGCGAGATAGCCGCGATAGCGGTTGAGGATGTCCTCGCGCGAGGTGGCGTGCGTCTTCGGATTGCTTTTCAGCGAAGCGCGGAAGCTGGCCAGATCGGCAAAGCCCTGCGACTTGGCGATCTGCGTCATCAGGCCCTCGATCCGCTTGACCTCGGACAGACCCAACGCATGGATTTCATCCGGTGTCTCGTCGGTGGTCGTCATCAGCTTGATGTCGAAACGGTAGATCTCATCGCCGTTCGGCAGATTCCAGATACCCGGTTCGGCGCGCCCGTGCGGTACGTAATCCTTTGCCACGAACTCGCCCAGCTTGCGGTAGGCCGGGCGCACGTCATCGTCAATCGCCGCAAGGATCGAATCATGCAGTCGCTTCTGGTCGGCAGCCGACACCGACTTCGGGAAATGCTTCAGCGGCTCGGCGAACACGCTGTCCATGCCGGCTGACTTGTCGATGTTGTCGATCTGCGTGACCACCTTCTCCAGCAGATACTTCGGCGGCATCATCTTGTCTTGCATGCCCTGCTGAGCCACTGCGGTCACCTGATCGAACAGCTTCGGCACCGCCTTGAGGCGGGCTAGATAGTCTTCGTATTCCTTGGTGTTGTCGAACGGAATCGAACTGACAAATCCGGCCAGCGCCAGATGCACGCCGCTCATCTGATCCAGCGGCATCTCGTAAAGCTTGAGGTCATCGGAGCGCAGGCCTTCCTTCAACTGGCGCACCATCAGCTGCTGGTTGAGTTTGTCATTGTCGGAAAAGCCACTGGTGTCAATCGCCTCGAAGCGTTTGAGGAAATCCTCGGCCACCTTGTGCTCAGCCGCCACATGAGCCAGCGAAGCATTGCTCCAGCGATCGTTGTAACGCAGATCGCCGATCGTCGTCGCGAACTCCGGCTGGCTCTGCAGCGTGTGTTGCCACTGCTCAGCCAGCAATGCATTGAGTGCCTTCACCCGGGATGCCACATCCGCCTGCGCGGCTTGTGCGGCCGGCGCCGCGTGCACGGATGAGACAACGGTCACTGAGCCAAGCAGGCTCGCACAGATAAGCAATGGCAACGTTTTCATCAAACAAACCCTCCCGAGTTGTGAAGCACGATTGTGCCTGCCACGGGTTCAGTCATCCCGTGCCAGATAGCATGGTTCTCAAACCGACCGCGTCGCCACTACCGGCGGCACCGCCGCGGCACGCAGCGCAGGGCCAAGCACCGCGAGCTGGCCCAGCAGCCATAAGGCGGCCGCGCTGCCAGGAAGGTAATACCATGGCAGGCGATTCATCTCGTAGTGCTGCATCAGGTACAGGTTGATGCCGAAGGCAAGCATCACGCCGATCAGGACACCTGCCGTACTGAGCAGGAAGTTCTCAGTGCGGAAATAGCTGAGGATATGTCCGCGCGTGGCCCCCACGGCGCGGCGTATGCCGATCTGCCGCCGCCGCTGCTGCACCCAGAAGCTGGTCAGGCCGACGATGCCGAACGCGGTCACCGCCAGCATCACCACGCACACCAGCACCAGCATCCAGGCCATGCTGCTCATGTTCGCGAAATACTTTTCGCGGATATCGATGTAGCTGCGGCCCTTGACGACCGCAATCGGGTCGAGCTCGCTCAAAGCCTGTTGGGCCTCTCGAACCACTCGGTCGCGATCCTGCGGCGCACTGCGCACGACGTAGTAGCTCAGGGCACTGTCGGGGCTGAGCGGAAAGAAGGTGCTGTACCAGGCCTTCTGGCTGTTCACGAACGGACGCAGCACATCAGCCACCACGCCGACCACCGTATACGCCAACGGCTTGGAATAGAGCACCTTGCCCAGTGCCGACTGCCCGGGCCACATCCGCTCGGCCAAGCTTTGCGTGACGATGATGACATGGGTATCCACCAGCGGCATCGATCCCCGCTTGCTGTCGGCGTATTCGTCCGCGTTGAAGAAACGTCCCTGCAGCAAATGCAGGCCAAGCGCCTTGTCGCCACCCTCGCCGAGGAAGTACGCCGAGACATTCACGGCTGCATCGAATGTGGTGTCCGGTGAAGTACCAAACGCCCAGCCCCAGTTGTTGTTGCTCAACGGCACCGTATTGCTCACCGCCACCGCTTGTACGCCGGCGATGCCATGCAAACGAGCAAGGTTGCGCGGGATGTCACTGGAAGCCATCTTCGGATCGCTGCCGTCCACGGTAATCACCCCGATGCCCGCTTCGTCGATAGCATTGGAGCGGTGGATATCGACCACGCGCTGGCCGATCATGAATACCGCATTGCACAGCACAGCACAGGCCAGCGCGATCTCCAGCACGATCAGGATGGCCGGAATCCGGTGTCTGCGCAGGCTGGCGAGTATCGGTCTGATTTCCATAAGCACCTCAGGCGGCCTTCAGTTGCGAACCGGGCGCAAGCCGGCTGGCCCGCCATGCCGGCAACAAGCCGGCGACCAGGCTGGAAACGAGCGCCACCAGGAACGTGAGCAGGAACATATGGATATCCAGATGAGCAAGTCCGCCGTATTCGGCCGGCTGGTGGCGGATGCACCACAGGCCAAACTCCGCAAAGGCCAGACCCAGCAAACCGCCTGCCACCCCGACCATGCCGGCCTCGACCATGAACTGCGTGAAGATCTCACGCCGCATGGCGCCCAGGGCGCGGCGCACACCGATCTCCTGCGAACGTCGCAGGCACTTGGCCAGCAACAGGCCCACCGTGTTCACCACACAGATCAGCAAAAAGCCAAAGGCGAGACCGGCCTGCAGGCGCACATCGTCAGGCACCACCTTCTCGTTGCGCAGCCACTGCATCAGATCCGACAACGCCACCTCGGGGCGATAGAAGCGGCCCAGTGCGATCTGCTGCTGTGCATAGTTCGACAGGAACTGCCGGTACGCAGCGGCCTCGGCATCGCTGGATAGCTCCACCCAGAAGCCCAGCCATATGCAGGGCGCCGTCTCCAGCTTGCTGGTGTCCGCAACCGCCCAGCAGTCGTCGTTCGTCGGATCCATGTTGGCGGCACGCGCGGTCTGCAAAGGCAGGAACACCGCATCACCGTCGCCATAGCTGCGTCCACCCAACTCTTGCGTGTAGAAGCGCGGTTGTGGCGCCCAGTGCTTCAGCACGCCGATGATGCGTAGATCGTGGTCATTGACGCGAATGATCCGCCCCACGCTGCTGGCCCCGCCAAACAGCTGGTCGTTGAGGAAATCCGAGATCACCACGACCTGCGCACGACTCTCATCGTCCGCCGCGGACCAGCCGCCGCCGTACTGGAACGGCGCATCGAACATCGTGAAGAAATCCGCCGTGGTCATCACACCGTCGCTGAAGAATGGGTGCTCACCGGCGCGCAGCGGCGCGACCTTGGCATTCGTCAATGCTATCGCTACCTGTCGTTCGGCCTGGTGAGCGTGCAACAGGTTCATGGCGTCGGCATAGGCCATCAGACGCTGCGGCTTGGTTTTCCCTGCCACATAGCCGTCCTTCGTATAGGGGTCGACCTGCGCATAGAACAATCGCGCACTCTTCTGCGGCAACGGATCGCCAGACAGCAGGCGAAGCACGGTCAGCGTGGTGATGCACGCACCGATGCCCAGCCCCAATGCGACGATCATCAAGGCCGTGAGCACTTTGTTGCGCCTGAGGCTGCGCAGCGCCAAATCAAGGTAGTAACCGAACATGGTTGATCCTTTGCATCGCGTGCAGACTTTTTCCAGATAACCGTGAAGAGGGAACTTCAAACCTTCACACCGACCGCGTCGCCACCACCGGCGGCACGTTTGCCGCGCGCAGGGCGGGCCCAAGGACGGCGACCTGTCCGAGCAGCCACAGTGCAATGGCGCCCCCGGGCAGGTAGTACCAGGGCATCCGATCCATCTCGTAGTGATCCATCAGAAAGAGGTTGATGCCAAAGGCAAGCGCCAAGCCGATCAGCACACCTGCGGTACTGAGCAGGAAATTCTCGGTACGGAAATAGCTGAGGATATGTCCGCGCGTCGCACCCACGGCGCGACGGATGCCGATCTGCCGCCGCCGCTGCTGCACCCAGAAACTGGTCAGGCCGACGATGCCAAAGGCTGTCACCGCCAACATCACCACGCATACCAGCACCAGCATCCAAACCATGCTGTTGGTATCGGCGAAATAGTCGGAACGCATGCCGGCGTAGGTCTTTCCTTCCACAACAGCACCTGGCTGCAGCTTGCCCAGCACCTGCACCGCCTCGCGCTCCACGCGCTCGCGATCCTGCGGTGTGCTTCGCAATACGTAGTCGCCCATCACCCCGTCGGCTTGCAACGGAAAGAACACGCTGGAATACATGCCACCGGGACCGCTGAACTTGGGATCCTGCGCCAGTACATCGGCGACCACGCCCACGACCGTCCAGCCAGTGGCGTTGGTATACAAGGTCTTGCCCAGTGCGCTCTGGCCTGGCCACAACCTGTTCGCATCGCTCTGCGTGACCAGCGCGACATGACCGGTGGAACTGAAATTCTTGAAACCACTGTCAGCGTATTCATCCGCATTGAACCATCGGCCTTGCAGCAAGCGCAGCCCCATGGCTTGCTCACCGTCGCTGCCGATGAAATACACCGATGTGTTCACCGTGGTTTGCGCATCCGGCTTGGCGACGAAGGGTGACAGGGCCGGATTCTGATCCAGCGGCATGCTGGTTGCCGCGGCCACCGCCGTGACACCAGCAATGCCGCGCAGGGCGACAAGATTGCGCGGCATCTCACTACTGGCGCGTTTCGGATCGGCCCCATTTACGGTGACCACCGAAATGCCCTGTTCGTCGATCGCATTCGACCAGTGGATGCTGGCCACGCGCTGGCCGATCATGAAGACGGCATTGCAGAGCACCGCACAAGCCAGCGCGATCTCCAGCACGATCAGAACAGCCGGGATGCGATGCTTGCGCAGGCTGGCGAGTATCGGACGGATTTCCATGATGACTCCCCTCAGACGGCTTTCAGTTGCGGAGCGGGTGCGACCACGCAGGCGCGCCACGCGGGCAGCAGGCCAGCGACCAGGCTGGAAACCAGCGCGACCACGAAGGTGAACAGGAACATCGACAGATCCAGATGCGCGAGATTGGCGTATTGCGCCGGCTGGTGGCGGATTCCCCACAACCCCAGCTCCGCGAAGCCCAGACCCAGCACACCGCCGGCCAAGCCGACGATGCCAGCCTCGACCATGAATTGCGCAAAGATCGCACCGCGCGAAGCACCCAGCGCACGGCGTACGCCTATCTCGCGCGAGCGGCGCAGGCACTTGGCCAACAGCAGGCCCACCGTGTTCACCACGCAGATCAGCAGGAAGCCGAGCGCCAGTCCGGCCTGCAGGCGCACATCATCGGGCACCACCTGTTCGTTGCGCAGCCACGACATGAGATCCCACAAGGCCACCCTGGACAGCTGGAACCGTCCCAGCGCAACCTGCTGCTGCGCATAGTTGCCCAGGAACAGCTTGTAGGCCGAGGCCTCGTCGGCGCTGGACAACTGCACCCACAAGCCGAGCCAGATGCTTTGGGCAGTCTCCAGATGCTGCATGTCGGTATGCTCCGACCCGTACGACATGACCGTATTCGGCGTCATGCCATCGGCCCGCGCACCCTGCAAGGGCATGAATACCGCCTCGCCCTTGCCGTAATCGCGACCGCCTAGATGTACCGCGTAGAAACGCGGCTGCGGCGCCCAGGACCGCAGCACGCCGATGATGCGGAAGTCGTGATCGTCGATGTGGATCGTACGCCCCACGCTGTTCGCGCCTCCGAACAGCTTGTCGTTGAGGAAACCCGCGATGACCGCCACCTGTGCACGGCTTTCGTCGTCCGAAGAAGCCCACCCTGCACCGTACTGGAATGGCGCGTCGAACATCGGAAAGAAGTCAGACGTGGTCAGCACCCCGTCGGCATAGAACGGTTTCCCGTCCTGCGCCTGCGGCGTCACCTTGACCTGCGACATCGCCATCACCGCCTGCCGCTCGGCCTTGCGGGCATGCAGCAGATTCATCGCATCGACGTAGCTCATGAGCCACGGCAACTTTTTCCCGCTGCGCGAGAAAGGCTGGTCCCTGGGATAGGGATCGAGCTGCGGATAGAACAACTGCGCACTCTTCTGCGGCAACGGATCACCCGACAGCAGCTTCAGCACGGTCAGCGTGGTGATCGTGGCGCCGATGCCCAGTGCCAGCGCGAGCACCATCAGGGTCGTCAGTACCGGATTCCGCTTCAGGCTGCGCAATGCCAGATCGAGGTAGTAGCCAAACATGTTCAAGCTCCGATCATTGGATTGTGGGCAACGGACGAGCAACGAAGGTGCAAGCCTGAGCAGTTGTAGCAAAGCGCATCGCATCGCCTGTTCGACGGCATCGTTTTGGCACAGTCATTACTCATCTCTCGTTTCTCGCTCTCATCAGACCGACCTAGTCGCCACTACCGGTGGCACCGCCGCCGCGCGCAGCGCCGGACCGAGTACAGCGATCTGCCCGATCAACCACAGCAAAATGGCGCCCACCGGGAAATAGACGCCCGGAAGCCGCGGCAATTCGTAGTGGCTCATCAGGAACAGGTTGATGCCGTAGGCCAGCACCATGCCAAGCGCGATACCGAACGTGGCCAGCACGAAATTCTCGGTCTGGAAGTAGTGCAGGATGTTGCCGCGAGTGGCGCCCAGCGCACGGCGCACACCGATGGTGCGACGGCGCTGCGCCACCCAGAAGCTGGCCAGCCCGACGATGCCCAGCGCGGTGACGATCAGCAGCGCCGCGATCACGCCGACCAGCATGCCGGCCATCGCACGGTCGTCCTGGAAAAACTTCCGGCGCACTTCGTCGAAACTGCGCTGGGTGGTCACCACACGTTGCGGATCGGCCTTTTTCAGTGCGGCCAGTGCGGCGGCCATGACGCTCGCGCGATCTTCCGGCCGGGTGCGGATCAGGTAGCTCTGGTCTTTGCTCGCCCCCATGCGCAGCGGCACGACCATGGTGTATTGCGCCTTGGCCTTGTCGTAGGCATTCGGTCGCACCAGGCTGTCCACCACGCCGACCACGCGCAGGCCAACGACGGGCGTGAGGTAGATGATGCGACCCAGCGGGTTCTGCCCCGGCCACAGCCGCTCGGCCAGGGTCTGGGTGATCAGGGTCACGTGCGGCAGGCTCTTGCTGTCGCCGTTGCCAAGCCCCTTCATCGCCGTCTCCACGTCGACGAAATCATCGGACTGCAGGTCGCGCCCGGACACCAGCCGTGTACCCAGCGTCTGCACCAGGTTTTCGCCAAAGTAGGTGGTGGCGAAGAGTGTGCGCTCGGGCTGCGCCGGGTCGAGCCGGATATTGCCATTCGACGACGAGCTGCCGAACGGCACCTGGTTGGATGAGGCCACCGATAGCACGCCAGGCACTTGCCTGAGCACCGCCACATCTTCCGCGAGGCGGGCATATGGATTGGATGGTGTCGTCACGTCGGCCACCTGGATTTGCAGCAGCTCGTGTTCGGCCACGCCACTGGGCATCTCCATGCGTTGCAGGCGCTGGCCGATCAGGAACACCGCGTTGCAGACGATGGCGCAGGTCAGCGCGATTTCCAGGATCAGCAGCCAGGACGTGAGCTTGTGCCGGCGCAGCGTGGAAAGGATCGGAAGAATGTCCATGCTCACCTCAATTGCTCTTCAGTTGCAGGGCGGGCGCGATCTGGCAGGCGCGCCAGGCGGGCAGCAGGCCGGCCAGCAGGGTGGCGCACACCGCCAGCACGAAGGTGGTGAACAGCATGCTCATGTCCAGGTGCGCCAGCGCGGCGTAATCCGAAGGCCGCTGCCGCACCAGCCACAGTCCGAACATCGCCAGCAGCAGGCCGCCGATGCCGCCGACCAGACCGACCACGCCGGATTCGATCAGCAGCTGCGCGAACAACGCGCGCCGCGATGCACCCAGTGCACGGCGCACGCCCAACTCGGCCGAGCGGCGCATGAACTTGGCCAGCATCAACCCCACCGTATTGACCAGGCATACCAGCAGGAAGCCGAATGCCAATCCGTTCTGCAGGCGCACGTCGTCGGGTACCACCATCTGGTAGTCAAGCCACTGCATCACGTTGCGCAGGCGCACGTTGGGCGCGCGCTGGAAGCGGCCCAGCGTCTTCTGATCCTGCGAGTAGTGCACCAGAAACTCCTTGTATGCGGCTGCTTTCGCGGGGCTGTCCAGTTGCGCCCAGAACTGCAGCCACACGCAGGAATCCGAAGGCAGGATGCTGCCGACGCCACCACCACCATTGCCCCAGCAATCGGTCGATCCGTTGCGATCCAGCCGCAGCTCCAGCATGGTCTGCAACGGCAGGAACACCTGCTCGCCATAGGCGTAGGAGCCGGTATTGAGATCATAGAAATGCGGATTCGGCTGCCAGCTGTCCAGCACGCCCACGACGCGGAAGGAGGTACCCGCCATGCGCAGCGTACGACCCACGCTATTCGCTCCGGCAAACAGCTTGTCGTTGAGCGATTTCGCAATCACCACCTCACGCGCCTTGGCCTCTCCATCCGCCTCGGTCCAGCCGCGACCGTACAGAAACGGCGCGTCGAACATCGCGAAGAAATCCGCCGTGGTGTAACGCGCCTCCACGTAGAACGGATCGAGCGAGGACTGCTCTGGCTGGAGCGGCACCGATCCGCCGCTCATCAAGGCCTGGTGATCCGCACGTCCGGCATGCAGCAGGTTCAGGCCATCGATCAAGGTGACCTGATCCGGCGGCTCCTTGTTCGGCTGCATGCCCTTGATGTCCTGCGGATCGACCTGCGGGTAATACAGTTGCGCGCTTTTGCCGGGCAGCGGATCACCCGACAGCACGTGCAGCACGGTCAGCGTGGTCATGCTGGCGCCAATACCTAGTGCGATCGCCAGCACCATCAGGATGGTGAGCGCCTTGTTGCGCATTAGGCTGCGCAAGGCCAGATCAAGATAGTAGGCGAACATCAATCAGTCGCTCCGTCACATGAGCCCCTTCCGGAGGCAAAAAAATGTCAAGCCGCGCGCGTCGCCACCACCGGCGGCACGTTGGAAGCACGTCGCGCCGGCACGAAGACCGCGGCCTGTCCGAGCGCCAGCATCGCCAGTACTGCCGCTGTCATATAGAACAGTGGAATGCGTGCCATCTCGTAGTGCGCCATCAGCCACAGGTTGAGCCCAACTGCGAGCAGCACACCAAGCACAACACCGATGCCGGCAATCATCAGGTTCTCGATCTGGAAGTAATGCAGGATGTCGATGCGCCGCGCACCAAGCGCACGTCGTACGCCGATCTGCCGATGCCGCTGGCCGACCCAGAAACTGGTCAACCCGACGATGCCTGCCGCGGTGACACCGAGCAGGATCAGGCAAACCGTACCCATCAGGATCGCCATGCCACGATCAGCGCGATAGGCCTTGGCGCGGATATCGGAGAACGACTGGATACCCCACGCATCGGGCATGATGCGCATCGGGTTGACCGCAAGCAGTGCCTTGCGTGCCTCGTGCATCACCGCCTGCTCTCGCCCCGGCCGCGTACGTATGGCGTAACTCGCGGACGTTCCATCCAGACGAACCGGCAACAACACCGAGTTGTAGGCAAACGGGTTGCCCCAGCTGGCCGTGGTTGGCGTCTGCAGCTGCTCGACGATGCCAACGATGGTCGAGGGCTTCTTTCCATCCAGATACACCGTCTTGCCGAGTGCATCGCCCTGCGGGAAGAGTTTGTCCGCCACCGGCTTGGCCACGATGATCACCGGCGAGACATCAGTGCTGCGGATGGTGTGATGCAGGATATCGCCGGCGTTGAAATCGCGACCTGCAATCAGATGCAGGCCGAGTGTAGAGCGCAGGTGCTCGTCCCCGTAGTAGTAGGCGGACTGGGCAGTCAAACCCTTGTCCTCAGGCGACAGGGAGATGTCGCTGCTCCATATGATGCCCGACAACGGCAGGCTCTCTGAGGCCGCCACCTCCTTTACATCGGGCAGGCTGCGCAGTGTGTCCAGATCCGTGCGCTGCAACGCATCGAGCTTTTCGATGGAGGCGGCATCGTCGCCACTGGGAGCACCCACCCACGCCTGCGAGATCTTGATCAGATTGCTTTCGTCGATCCCGGTCGGACGATTCAAACGCTCGATGCGCTGGCCGATGATGAAGACCGCATTGCAGACGATCGCCAGGGTCAGTGCGATCTGCAACACGATCAGCGACACGCCGGCCTTGTGCCGTCGCAACGCTGCCAGGATGGGATGTACGGTCATGGCGCAATCCTCAATTCGATTTCAACTGCCACGCGGGCTGCACGCGCGAGGCACGAAAGGTGGGATAGATGCCGGCCAGCAAGGTGGCGACCACCGCTATCAGTACGGTGAGCAAAAGCAGAGCCGGATCGATCCGCGCCAGGCCGGCAAGTCGTATGGGCAAGACCAGATCGACGCCGAGCACTCCCACGCCGGTCAGCAGCAGACCAAGCACGCCACCACCCACACCAATCACTCCAGCCTCGGTGAGAAACTGCGCATAGATCGCGCTGCGCGATGCACCAAGCGCGCGGCGCACGCCAATCTCACCGCTGCGGCGCAGAAACTTGGCCAGCAACAGGCCCACCGTGTTCACCAGGCATACGATCAGCAGGCCTAGTGCCACCAGCAGCGACACCTTGGTATCGCCTGGCACCACATGCATATGATCCAGATAGGCTGGCAGATCACGCAGGCGGTTGTTCGGCGACCAGGTGAAACGACCTGCCGCCTGCTGGTCGCGCGCATAGTCGTCGAGGTATTGCCGATAACGCTGCAGGGCACCAGCACCATCCAGTTCGGCCATGAAGGCAATCCATACGCAATTCGAGTGCTGCAGGCCAACGAAGCCGGGTTCCGCGGGCGAATCACGGCATTCATTGACGCCACTGTTGGTCATGTTCACAGCAATCGCGCGCTGGAACGGCAGGAACACATCGGGGCCGTCGCTGCTGTAGCCACCGGTATCCATCACATCGTAAAAAATCGGCTGCGGATTCCAGTCCGCGAGGACGCCTGCCACCCGATAATCCTTGCCTTCGATATCGATCGTCCTGCCGACATTGTTGCCGCCACCGAAGACTTGCTGATTGAGCTTGTCGCTGATCACGGCAACCGCCGACTGATGCGCATCGTCGTCCGCACTCCAGCCGCTGCCGTATTGAAATGGCACATCCAGCATCGGGAAGAATTCGCCGTAGACCCCATAGCCATTGGCCTGGACCGGACTGCGTCCCGCGCCTGCCGGAATCACCGACGGCGAAATCAGGTAGATCGCCGACTGCCGTGTGGCACGGTGGTCGCGCATCAGCGCCATCGCATCGGCGTAGTCCAGGGCATCCGGCGGCTCGCGATCGCCGCCGTGCTGCCCCGGACCCCACATATCGATCTGCGGCACGAACAGCTTCGATGATTTCCACGGAATCGGATCGCCCGACACCGCGCGAAAGACCGAATACGTGGTCATCGACGCCGCCACGCCGAAGCCGATCGCCAGCACCATCAGCGTGGTAAGGCCCGGACTGCGCTTCAGGCTGCGCATGGCAAGTTCAAGGTAGTAGCCGAACATATGCATCCGTGATCTTCCTCGCCCCTGCAAACAGGAAGTCTCCTTCCCGCAACCCTCCCCCTTCACCAGGGAGGAAATCAAAAACATCAAACCGACCGCGTCGCCACCACCGGCGACACCGCCGCCGCACGCAACGCGGGTCCGAGTACCGCCAGCTGACCCAGCCCCCACAGCACCACTGAGCCGATAGGCAGGTAGACCAGTGGCAGGCGGGGCAACTCATAGAACTTCATCAGCACCATGTTCAACACGAACGCGAGCACCATGCCCAGCACGATGCCGAAGGTGACGATCAGGAAGTTCTCGGTCTGGAAGTAATGCAGGATGTCGCCACGGGTGGCGCCAATCGCGCGACGGATGCCGATCTGCTTGCGTCGCTGTGCCACCCAGAAGCTGACCAGGCCGACGATGCCAAGTGCAGTAACCAGCAACAAAGCGATGATCACCCCCACCAGCATGCCAACCATGGCACGATCCTGGCGAAAGCTGTCTGTGCGCAGATCGCCGAAGGTCTTGCTGCCCTCCTCGTCGAACACGGCATCCGGGGCGATCTTCGCAATGGTGGCGCGGGCATCGCGCAATACGCGGGATATGTCCTGCGGATCAGCGCGCAATAGATAACTGCCAGCCAGGAATTTGCCGGGGAGTGCCGGTACGAAGATCGACCAATCCTTGCTGTCTCCCTGCCAGTTGGAAGGGTCTGGCCTGACCAGATGGTCGATGACGCCGACCACGCGGTAATGCCACTTGTCCAGCCAGAAGTCCTTGCCCAGTGGATCGGTGCCCGGCCACAGATGCTCGGCGAGTGAACGAGTGATCTGCACAGAGGCATCGGTTGGCATGAGGCCTTCGAAGGTTCGGAAATCATCCGGCTGAGGGCCACGGCCCGACGTCACGTGCAGGCCCAAGGCCTGCATGCTGCCCGGGCCGCCGACATAGAACTCGACCACCCCGCCAAAATGCTGGCCCGCCATATCCAGCGTGATGCCCGCGGTACCCCGGCGAGCGCCAAAGGGTATGGAGTTGAGCACGCTGACCGACTGCATGCCGGGAATACTGCGCAGGCCAGTCAGCACACGCGCATTCAGATCGACCGCGTGACTGTCCTCGTAACCGGTCAACTGCACCGTTGCCAGTGCGCTTTCGTCCACGCCGCTCACAACGTGCAGCAGTGCAACCCTGTTGGCAATCAGGAAGCAGGCGTTGCATAGCACCGCACAGGCGAGCGCGATTTCCAGCGCAATCAGCATGGTGGCCAGGCGATGGCGACGCAGCGCGGCAAGAATGGGTTGAATTTGCATGCTCGTACTCCCTTACAGCGTCTTTAACTGCAGCGCTGGCGCGATGCGACTCGCCCGCAGAGCCGGCAGTGCACCGGCCAACAGGCTGACCATGATTGCCAGCACGAACGTGGTGAAGAACATCGACGCATCCAGATACGCCATATCCGCATATACGGTGGGTTGCCGCCGTACCAGCCACAGCCCGATCAGCGTGAGTAACCACCCACCGATACCGCCGAGCAGGCCGATCAGGCCTGCTTCGACCAGACATTGAGCGAATACCGCCCTGCGGCTGGCGCCCAGCGCCCGACGCACACCAATCTCACCGCTGCGACGAAGAAATTTCGCCAGCAACAGGCCGACCGTGTTGAACAAACAGATGGCCAGAAAAGCGAATGCCAACCAGGTTTGCAGGTGCACATCACTGGGCACGACATGGTTGAGGTCCAGCCATTGCATCAGCGAGCGCAGCCGGGTGTTATCTGCATGGGTGATGCGGCCTAGTGCCTTCTGCTGTGCGGCATAACCCGCCAGGAAACTGCGGTAGTCAGCCACCTTCGCGGCGCTACCCAGTTCAACCCACAGTCTGATCCATACGCACGGCGCATTCTGCAGATGCCCAGGCGTGTCAGGCATATGCCAGCAGGTGAATTGCCAGAAGTTGCCATCGTTGATCTCAAGGCCGCTGGTGAAGGGCGTAAACACATCCTCCGGCTTGGTATAGAAATCGTCCGTCTGGCCGTTTGCAAAGCGTCCGCCCGCCACCATGTAGAACTGCGGCGAGGGGCGCCATGGCTTCAGTACGCCGACGATACGCACGTCGGTATCGCGCAGGCGCAGCGCGTGTCCCACACTATTCGTACCACCGAACAATTTGTTGTTGAGATCGGCCGAGATCACAGCCACTCGCGCGTGCTTCTCGTCGTCATCCGCGCTCCAGCCACTGCCGTACTGAAATGGCACGTCGAACATCGGGAAGAAATCCGATGTGGTGGAAAGCATCATCTCCATCAGCGGCGGCAAGTTCACTTCTGGCGCCTGCACCTTGAGCTTGCTATCCACGATCAGTGCCTGCCGATCCGCGCGGTGCGCACTCCATAGATCCACTGCCGAGCGATAGTCCATCACGTCCAATGGATCGGTGTGGCTGTAATCGTTGGTCGGATCCGCATCCACCTGTGGATAGAACAACGTACCGCTCTTGCCTGGCAGCGGGTCACCAGACAGCAGATGCATCACCGTCAGCGTGGTCATGCTGGCGCCGATGCCAACCGCGATGGCAAGCACCATCAGTGCCGTAAGCACCTTGTTACGCCGGAGACTGCGCAGGGCCAGATCCATGTAATAGCCAAACATCGGTGTTCCCCCAGGTTTTGCAGAATGAATGGATCAAACCGAGCGTGTGGCTTCCACCGGTGATACGCGCGATGCGCGCATCGCCGGCGTCAGCACCGACGCCTGGCCGAGCAGCAACAGCACGATGACGCCAATCACAACATAGCCCAGCGACAGCCGTGCCATCTCGAACTGGGTGACCATCCACAAATTGATGCCGATCGCCAGAACCGTGCCGATGACGACGCCGATGCAGCCGATCAGCAGGTTCTCGGTGAGGAAATAGCTGAGGATGTCGCGCCGAGTCGCACCCAGTGCACGGCGGATGCCGATCTGCTTGCGCCGCTGGCCGACCCAGAAACTGGTGAGGCCAACAATGCCGGCCGCGGTGATCGCCAGCAGCACGATGCTGATGATGCCCATCAGGATTGCCATGCCGCGATCGCTGTCATAGGCACGTTCGCGCACCTGGGCGAAGCTCAGCTCACCGTCTTTGGGATCGATAATACGCATGCGATTTTGCGCGTACAGCGCCGTGGGCACCTCGCGCATGGCGGCTGCAAGCTGGCCCGGCTTGGCACGCACGATGTAATACAAACCGTGCGGGTCGGCCAAGCGCATCGGCCACAACAGCGACTGGTAGGCATACGTCGTATCCCATGTCGAAACACCCTGCCGCTGCAACAGGTCGACAATACCGATGATGGTGCTCGGTGCCGGACTCATCGCGTAGAGCGGCTTGCCCAGCGCCGATCCATCCGGATACAGCCGCTCGGCCAGTGCCTTGGTCACGATCACCACAGGTGGAAAAACGTCCTCGCGCAAGCCGATCCGGCCGACCTCGTCGGCGCGGAAATTGCGCCCTGCCACCAGCTTCACGCCGAGCGTGTCGATCATATGTTCGTCGCCCAGATAAACCGACCCATCGGTGGTCGGCTGGACCTGCTCGGGCATCAACGTGATGAAGTTGTCCCAGCCGCCACCACGCAGTGGGTAGGAGTTGCTGGGCGAGGCATCGCGCACGGCAGGCAACTGTCGCATCGCGGCCAGATCGGCCTGGATCTGCGCATCGATCTGCGGCGTCGACGACTGGGCTGCCCATTGGTTGCGGATCACGAACAGGTTGGCTTCGTCGATGCCGGTCGGCTCGGAAAGATGGGCCATACGCTGCTGGATGATGAAAAGTGCGTTGCAGACGATCGCCAGGGTCAAGGCGATCTGCAGGGCGATCAGCACGGTGCCCGCCCGGTGGTGGCGCATGGCGGCAAGTATCGGTTTGATCTGCATGATCAGGGCCTGCCCAGTATCTTCATATCAGTTCGACTTCAGCTGCCAGGCTGGCTGCACCTGCGCGGCGCGCCAGGCGGGATAGAACGCCGCCGCCACGGTGGCGAGAATGGCAACCACCAAGGTCAGCCCCACCAGCGAAAGATCCAGATGCGCCAGGCGCGCGATCTCCGGCGTGAACAACAGGCCAGTGCCTGAGATACCTACGGCCGTAAGCAACAAACCCAGCACGCCGCCGGCCACGCCGACCGTGGCCGCTTCCATCAGATATTGCTTGTAGATCTCACGGCGCGATGCGCCCAGGGCGCGGCGTACGCCGATCTCCGCCGCACGGCGCATGAACTTGGCCAGCAACAGGCCGATCGTGTTGATCAGGCAGATCGCGAAAAAGCCCAGCGACACCAATAGCGAGATGCGGCTCTCCGATGGCACCACGTGCTGGAAATCGAGCCACTGCATCACATTGCGCAGACGCACGTTGGGTGGCCAGGCAAAACGTCCGGCCCGTTGCTGATCTGCGGCATAGCCTTCAAGAAACTGGCGGTAGCGTGCAACCTCCGACGCACTGTCCAGCTCCACCCACGGCGTGACCCATACGCAGTTGCTGCGCAGCCAGTCGTCCCAGCCGGTAGCAGTCAATTTTCCACGGCAGCTGTTGTTGCCTGCGGTATCGATCTGCAGATCCAGCGCACGCGTGAACGGTATATAGAAATCCGCGGGATCTTCGAAACCACTGCTACCGAACAGCGCGAAAAAGCGTGGTTTGGGATCCCAATGCCGGGTTACACCGACGATGCGGTAGTCATGCCCGTCCAGGGTGATCTCACGCCCCACGCTGTTGGCACCGCCGAACAGCTTCTGGTTGAACTCCTCGCTCAGCACCGCGATCGCGGTGCGACCTTCGTCATCTGCCGTGCTCCAGCCGGAGCCGTATTGGAACGGCACCTCGAACATCGGGAAGAAATCGCCAGAGACCGCATAGCCGTTCACGGCGATCGGCAGGCTGCGGCTGCCACCGGGCAACACCGAGAGTTGCACCGGATACAGCAAGGTCTGCTGCATGGCCTGGTGTGCGTGCATCAAGGCGATTGCATCGGTATAACTAAGCGCGCTGGGTGGTTCACCCTTTTCGTTTTGTTGCGGACCCCAGTTATCGATCTGCGGCGTGTAGAGCTGCGCCGCCTTGTCCGGTATCGGATTGCCCGACACCGCACGGAATACCGACCAGGTCGTCATCGACGCGGCCACGCCCAGACCGATCGACATGACCATCAGCACGGTCAACGCCGGATTGCGGCGCAGGCTGCGAAGGCCAAGGGTCAGGTAGTAGACGAACATCGATCAATCGCTCCCGGGCTATGTGTCAAGAATCAGGCTGCACGTGTCGCCGTCACCGGCGGTACGTTGGACGCACGCCGCGCCGGCACGTACACCGCGGCCTGCCCCAATGCCAGCACCGCCAGCACGCCGACCAGCACATAGATCACCGGCATGCGGTCCATCTCGAAGCGGGTGATCAGCCACAGGTTGAGCCCGACTGCCAGCAAGATGCCGACCACCGCGCCGATGCCGGCAATCAGCAGGTTCTCAAGCTGGAAGTAATGCAGAATGTCGATCTTGCGGGCGCCCAATGCGCGCCGCACACCGATCTGCCGTTGCCGCTGACCGACCCAGAAGCTGGTCAGGCCGACGATGCCGGCGGCAGTGATGCTGAGCAGAATCAGGCAGACCACACTCATCAGTATCGCCATCCCCAGATCGGCTCGATAGGCATCGGCACGAATATCCGTGAAAGAGCGCACGCCATGCTCTTCATCGATCACACGCATGGGATTGACCGCATACAGCGCGGGCCCTACGGCGCGCATCGCAGCATCCAGTCGCCCTGGTTTTGCGCGCACCACGGTGCGCGAGAAATTCGCATCCTGCCGAACCGGGAACAGGGCCGAATACCAGGTGAGGCTGCTACCTTCCGTATCGACCGCGCTCTGCAGTCGCGCGACCACGCCGACTATGGTGGTCGGCGTGCTGCTGCTGTCGAGATAGATCACCTTGCCTACGGCGTTGCCCTGCGGGAACAGCTTGTCTGCGATCGGCTTGGTGATGATCGCAAGCACCGGCTCACTCTCGTCGCGCATTGGCTTGTGCTGGACATCGGCGGCGGTAAATGCACGGCCCGCGATCAGCTGCAGGCCCAGGGTCGGCAGCGCCTGCTCGTCGCCATAGTAGAAATTCGAGTCGATCGTGCTCTTTTGCTGCAAGGGCTTCAGCCCGATCCCTCCGACCGAGCCGGAATGAAGCAATGGCAGCGATCGGATCGGCGCCGCCGAAGCTACGTCCGGCAGGTTGCGCAAGGCGGCCAGATCCGCTTGCTGCATGCTGTCCAGCTTTTCCAGTCCGGCCGGATCATCTGCACTGGGCGCACCCACCCAGTGTTGGGTGATCAGGAACAGGTCGTTCTCTTCGTGCATGCCGGTGGGCTGGTTCACCCGCTCGATGCGCTGGCCGATGATGAAGATCGCATTGCAGATGATCGCCAGGGTCAGCGCGATCTGAAGCGCAATCAACACCACGCCGGCCTTGTGTTTGCGCAAGGCCGCGATGATCGGATGCATGGTCATGCTGCGCTCCATGGAGCCTTTTTAAGGTAATAGCCGAACATGCACCCATTACTCCTGCACATGAAACCCACTTTCGTCAGCGACAAAAGAGAGAAGGGAAAGCCATCAGGCCGATCGCGTCGCCACCACCGGCGGTACGTTGGAGGCCCGGCGTGCCGGTACGAACACCGCCGCCTGCCCGATTGCCAGCATCGCCAGCACGCCGATCGCCACGTACAGCAGCGGGATGCGCGTCATCTCGTAATGTGTCATCAGCCACATGTTGAGGCCCACCGCCAGCAGCACGCCGAGCACCACGCCCACGCCGGCAATCAGCAGGTTCTCGATCTGGAAGTAATGCAGGATGTCGATCTTGCGGGCGCCCAACGCGCGACGTACACCGATCTGTCGATGGCGCTGACCGACCCAGAAACTGGTGAGGCCGACGATGCCCGCCGCCGTGACGCACAGCAGGATCAGGCAGACCACGCCCATCAGGATCGCCATGCCAACGTCGGCGCGATAAGCGCTGGTACGGATATCGGCGAATGACTTGACGCTGTCATCGGCGTCCAGCACGCGCATCGGATTGACCGCATACAGCGCTGCGGGCACCGCACTCATCGCCGCATCGCGCCGACCCGGCTTGGCGCGCACCACATAGCGTGTGAAGTTCGAATCCAGCCGGGTCGGCACCAGGGTCGAGTACCAGGCAAAGTCATTACCCCAACTTCCGGTGCTTGGGGTCTGCAGGCGTGCAACCACGCCAATGATGGTGCTCGGCGCACTGCTGCCATCCGAATAGATCACCTTGCCTACCGCAATGCCCTGCGGAAACAGCTTGTCGGCAAGCGCCTGGCTCACGATGATGACTGGACGGTCGCGCTGATCGCGGGCGCCCTGGTGCTGCACGTCTGCGGCAGTAAACGCACGTCCGGCGACCAGGTGCAAACCCAGCGTGGGAAGCACCTGATCGTCGGTGAAGTAATACGCCGTACGCGTACCGCTCTTGTCGCCCAGTTGCTGCCCGGGCTTGATCGACACCGAACCCGTCCACGAGGAATTGAGCAGAGGCACCGAATTGCTGGGCGCCACCGAGGCGACGTCAGGCAGGTTGCGCAGCGCAGCCAGATCTTCTTTCTGCATCACATCGAGTTTTTCCACGCCGGCCGGATCGTCCGAACTGGGCGCGCCCACCCATTGCTGGGTGACCAGGAACAGATCGTTCTCATCGAGGCCAGTGGGCCTGTTCACCCGCTCGACACGCTGGCCGATGATGAACACCGCATTGCAGACGATCGCCAGGGTCAGTGCGATCTGCAGCGAGATCAGCACCACGCCGGCCTTGTGCTTGCGCAATGCCGCAAGAATGGGATGCAAGGTCATGATGCGATCCTCAGTTCGACTTGAGCTGCCATGCGGGCTGCACGCGTGAAGCACGGAAGGTGGGATAGAGACCGGCCAGCGTCGTCGCGATGACGGACACCAGCAGGGTCAGCATGAGCAGCGAGAAGTTGACCCGCGCCAGCGCGGCGATGTCCTTTGGCAGCACCCAGCCCACGCTGGCCACGCCGACGCCGGTCAGCAGCAGGCCAAGCGCGCCCCCGGCTAGACCGATGATGCCGGCCTCGGTCAGGAACTGCGCATAGATCGCCAGGCGCGGCGCACCCAACGCGCGACGCACGCCGATCTCGCTACTGCGACGCAGGAATTTCGCCAGCAGCAGGCCTGCGGTATTGACCAGGCATGCGAGCAGCAGACCCAGCGCCACCAGCAGCGACACCTTGGTATCACTGGGTACGACATGTTGGTTGTCCAGCCACGCCGGCAGGTCACGCAGGCGATTGTTCGGCGCCCAGCCAAAGCGGCCGGATTGCTGCATGTCGTGCGCATAGCCATCGATGTACTGCTTGTAAGCCGTTACCGCCGCCGCATCGTCCAGCTCGGCCATATAGGCGATCCACACGCAGTTGGAATGCTGCAGGCCGACAAAGCCCGACTCGGCAGGCACCGCATTGCAATTGGTATTGCCATCGTTCGGCAAGCCCACCGCGATGGCCCGCTGGAACGGCAGGAACACATCCTCGACACCGGTGGAGAACCCACCGCTGTTGACCACATCGAAGAAACGCGGCTGCGGATTCCAGTCGTTCAACACGCCAACTACGCGATAGTCCTTGCCTTCGACGTTGACCGTCTTGCCCACGCTGTTGCTGCCGCCGAACAGCTTCTGGTTGAGCTTGCTGCTGATCACCACCACCGCAGCGCGTTGCGTATCGTCGTCGGCACTCCAGCCACTGCCGTACAGGAACGGCACGTCCAGCATCGGGAAGAACTCGCTGTACACCGCGTGGCCACTAACGTTGATCGGATGCTTGCTGGCATCCGCCGGCACCACCGACGGGGAAATCTGATACATCGCCGACTGCAGCTTGGCGCGGTGATCACGCATCAGGGTGATCGCGTCGTTGTAATCCATGGCATCCGGCGGCTCGCCGTCGCTGCCGCGTCCGTTCGGCCCCCACATGTCGATCTGCGGCACGAACAGCTGCGACGACTTCCACGGGATCGGATCGCCCGACACCGCACGGAACACTGAATAGGTAGTCATCGACGCCGCCACGCCAAAGGCAATGGTCAGCACCATCAGTGCAGTCAGTCCGGGGCTGCGCTTCAGGCTGCGCAGAGCAAGTTCAAGATAGTAGGCAAACATTGATCAAGCCTCCGCGTGGGTACTGGTGTTCCGTGCGCAATGCGCGACAGGGACGGTCGGGTTCATTGCAGCAACCGGTTGATGTCTTCCAGGTCATGGATGTCCACGCTGCCCGCGACCTGCTTCAGCAACAGCTTGTTGAGGATGAACTGGTGACGAACAACGATGTATTCGGTCTGCACATTCGCCAGCTGCTCGATTGCGAACACCACGTTGGTGAGATTCTGCGTGCCGATCTCGTAGCCGGCGCGCATTGACGCCAGGGACTTGCGGCCTGCTTCCACTGAAGTGCGCGCCGCATCCACCTGTTCAATGCCATCCACCACCAGGTTGTAGTAGTTGTTGGCATCGCGTGCCGCCTGGCGGCGCTGGCTCTCCAACGTGCCTTGATCCTCGTCGCGCTGGGCAATCGCCTGGCGTACCTGCGACTGGGTAAGGCCGCCACTGAAGATCGGCACACTCAGGGTCAGGCCGATCGTGGTCACACCGGGGCCGTAGGAAGCGGCGCCCGGTACTGCGCTGGACCAGCTTCCAAACTTGCCATATTGCAGTGTGGCGCTGAGCGTCGGCAGGTGGCCCGCGCGTGCCGCCGACACCCGATGCTCATCGGCCGTCACCGTGTAATCCGCGGCAAGAATGACGGGATTGCTCTCCATCGCCGCATCCACCCAGGCCTTCGAGTCGGCCGGTGCAGGCGCCTGCATCGGCAGATCCTCACGCAGCTTCTTCAGCGTGCCGGTCGGTTTGCCGGTGATCTGTTCCAGTCCGCGCTGCGCGTCCTTCAGGGCATCCTGCGCCGTAATCCGCTCGGACTTGATATACAGGTAATAAGCTTGCGACTGGCTGACATCGGACGCCATCGCCAGGCCATTCTTGAAACGCGTGGTGGACTGGTCGAACTCCTGTTTGTACGCATCCTCATACGAACGATAGACGTCCAGGTTGTCCTGCGCGATCAGCACATTGAAGTAGGCCGTGCAAACGCGTACGTAGAGATTCTGCAGCGCCGCACGATAGGTCTGGTCTCCCGAATCCCTGGTAGCCCGTGCCGCCTGGAGGCTGGCGATGGCCGCCAGGTTGATGATGGGCTGGCTGAGCGTGCCGCTGAGATCACGCTCACGCGTGTTGCCGCTCGCGCCGGTATCCACGATATTGCCATTGGGCCCAGTGATGGAACCATTGCTGCCACCACCGTGGATCTCTTCCAGGCCCAGCCCGACCGACAACTGCGGCAGCAGGGCCGAGCGTGCCTGTGGCACGTTCTCGGCTACCACCAGGCGCGCAGCGTCTGCGGTACTCAGCACCGGGTCATTGGCGATGGCCTGCTGGTAGGCATCCATCAAGTCCTCGGCATGGCCTGGCAGCGGCGCCAGGACCATGCAAAGCAACAGGGGCAGCAACTTCACACGCATGGAAGGTTCTCGCAATCGACGAAGGACTCGATGTACATGGATGGCATCAGACCGAATGGGCTTCGCCGTGCAGGTGCGCAGCGGTGTGGAAGCGCGGATCTTCCGACAGATCCACCACCTGGCCATCGATGATGTGTACGTTGCGCTGCGCGCGTGCGGCCAATTCCGGGTCATGCGTGACCATCACGATGGTGGCGCCTTCGCGATGGATGTCCTCGAGCAATTCGAGCACGCTGCGTGCCATCTGCGTATCCAGGTTGCCGGTCGGTTCATCCGCCAGCAGCAGGCGCGGCGACCCGGCGAGTGCTCGTGCGATCGCCACACGCTGTTGCTGACCGCCGGACAGTTCGGCCGGATAATGCTTGGCGCGCGACGCGAGACCTACGCGCTCGAGCGAATCCATGATTCGCTGCTTGCGCTCGGCCGCCTTCATGCCGCGGTAGCGCAGCGGCACTTCGATGTTGTCGAACACGTTGAGGTCGGGAATCAGGTTGAACGCCTGGAAGATGAAGCCGATCTTCTCGTTGCGGATCTTCGAGCGTGCGTTGTCGTTGAGGTTGCTCACCTCGATGCCGTCGAGGTGGTACTCACCACCGCTGAAGGTTTCCAGCAGGCCGGCGATGGTCAGGAAGGTGGTCTTGCCGGAACCGGACGGACCGGTGACGGCGACGAACTCGCCCTCTTTCACATCGATGTTGAAATCGCGCAACGCATAGGTCTCCACCACTTCGGTGCGGTAGACCTTGGACAGGTGGGTCATCTTCAGCATGGTTGTTCCTCGGTGGTGGTAGGGGTGGTTCTGATCCTTCCTCCGGACGCGGGGGAGGGAAAAATCATCAGTTGCTGATCGCGACGCGAGCCGCGTTCTTGAAGCTGTCGGTGCCGGAGATCACGATGCGGTCGCCTTCCTTCAGGCCATCGAGGATCTCCACCTTGTCGATGCTTGAGGCACCGACGCGGATCGGGGTCTTGGTGGCGATGCCGTCGCGCACCACGTAGGCATAGCTGCCGCCGGATTCATCGACGAACGAACCGCGCTGCACAGTGAGTACGTTGTCGCGCTTGTCCAGCAGCACGCGTACCGACAGGCGCTGGTTCTGACGCAGCTGCTTCGGTGTCTCGCCCGCAAAGCGCAGGCGCGCCGAAACTTCGCCATTCACTACTTCGGGCGAAATCGCGCTGACCAGGCCCTTCCAGGTATTGCCGTTGCCGCTGATCTCGCCGGACATGCCGATGCCCAGATCACGCGCGAAGCTTTCCGGCACCTGCATCTCGACCTGCAATGCGGACAGGTCGATCACGCTGAGCAGCTGGGCGTCTTTCGCTACCGTGGCGCGCTCGGCGATGAACAGCTGGCCGACCTGACCGTCGACCGGCGACTTCACATTGAGGTCGTCGACCTGGCGCTGCAGGTCCTGCACCACCAGCAACTGGTTTTCATGGGCCAGCTTCTTGGATTGGATATTGAGATTCAGGCTGGCGTTGTTCATGCCCAGATCGGACTTGGCATGCGCGAGCGTGATGCGCGCCTTTTCCAGCAAATCCTTGGCCTGATCGACCGCTGCTCCGGTGGCCGCGCCGGCGTCACTCGCCTTCTGCTCGCGCGACAGATTGGTTTCCGCGCTCTTCTCGTCGATCTGCGCGTTGTCGAAGGCCTTCTGCAGATCGCTGCGCTTGCTGCGCGCGTCGGCCTGCGACTGCAGATAATCGACCTGCATGGCATCGGCCTTGGACTGCTCCTGCGCCAGCTTGTTGCGCAGCTCGGGACTGTCGACCACGGCGAGCACTTGGCCCTTCTTCACGGTATCGCCGGCGTGCACCTGCAGCGTCACCGCACCACCATAGGTGGCATACATGGTCGGACTGACCGCGGCGACCACCTTGCCCTCGGCGGCGATGTCGCGCACGAACTGGCCACGCTCGACGGTGGCGAACGCCAGCCGTGAACTGCTGACTGAGGCGGAGGCTGAAAACAGCCGGCCAATGCCGGGCGCCAGCCATACCAGCAAAGCCACTACGGCTATGCCGATGCCTCCCAGGATCAACCTGCGTTTGCGGTTGGGTTTGACTTCGACCATGCGGTCTTGCGCGGAAGTGTCGCGAATCATCATGTCGTTCCTGACCGCGGACAGCGCGGTTGCGCAGGGATCGATGCAATCCGTATGCCAGCCATGAACTATTGTAAATATCGCAACATTTTCAATAACTTAACATTAATCATCGAGGCAAGTTGAGTGTCCGCGGACAATCCACGGACAAACGGACAGGACACCGCAGGCGGTCACGGCGGCTCGTCCGAAAATCGCCGCATGGCAGGCGCCCTTGCCAGCCACACAGATCCGCACTTAACGTTCCGCAAGTTCAATGACTGGACGCTCTATCGTGCGCACTCCATGGATCACCCGCTGCCGCTCGCTGATGCTGCTTTTGACGACCTTGCCGCTCCTGCTCGGCGGCGCGTGCAGCGCACAGGCCACGGATGCCTTCGTGGTGATTTCCGGCGGGGGCAATCCGGCCAGCAACCACTATTCGCAATATCTGCAGGCACGCGCCTACGTGACCTATCTGCGCGCGCACTATCCGCACAAGTCGATCTGGACGTTCTTTGGCGCAGGCAACCAGAGCGGGCAGCCACCTGTGCTGTTTGATGTCGAGCAGACCGGCAAGGACGAGAAAGGCCACGCCATCACCACCTGGATTGCCGGCGCGTTACCGGACAACCGGCCTGCCCGACACGATGAGATCGCACGCGCTTTCCGCGACGAGATTCTTCCAGCGGTGAAGCAAGGCGGCACGCTCTATCTGTTCGTCGGCGACCACGGCGGCCCCTCGGCAGACTCGCCCGGCGAAAGCATCATCAGCCTGTGGGGCTGGAACCGCGATCCGACCACTCCCTACGGCTGGCGTGACTACCGCTACTCGGAAACCCTTGGCGTCGCCGAACTTCGCCGCTGGCTGTCTGCGGGCCTCGGCCGCGGACGGGTGGTGTTCGTCATGAGTCAGTGCTTCTCGGGTGGCTTCCACTACCTGGGTCTGCCACACGAAGAGGCAGCTGACCCGGCGTGGTTCGCCAAGCCGCCCGCCTGGGCCCGTCCGGCCAGCAATCCCTCCAGGTTGCCATCCGCCGCAGGCTTCACCGCGACGGACGATCAATCCTTCGCCTCGGGCTGTACGTCCGATGTGTCGGCGGATCGGTGGGCGGGCTATGAGCGTTATATGCCGGAAAACCTGACCGGCCTGGACGTATTCACCCTCAAGCCCGGCAAGTTGCCGATGCGTGCATCGTTTTACGACGCTCACGTGCAAGCCGTACAGGTGGATCAGACGATCGACAAGCCGCGCTCGACCTCGGAACAATACCTTGCGGACTGGGCGCAGGCGATCGAGCACATGGAGCGCGCGCCAGACGTTGCCGCCATGGTCAAGCCCGCGCTGGCGCATTTCCGACAGGCGATGGACGGCGTAGCGCCGCAGATCGCCGATGCGGCGCTGCAGGCGCGTGCCGAGGAATTTCGCCACTACGCGGAACGCATGATGCAGGCCAATCCGAACCTGAAAGATCTGCTCCATGCCCCGCAGAGTGAACTCGAATCAGCGATACGACCTCAGCCGATGCGCTCATCCAGCAGTCGTGCACGTAGATATCCCGACGACGATGCCAACGCGGAAATGAACGATCAGCTGCTGATCAGCAGTCTCTGGGGCAAGACGATCGAGCCGGCATGGCAGCACGCGCTCAGGACAGGCGATTTGTCGAAACTGCCCGCACCGGTGCAGGCGTACGAGCGCGACCTGGCGAATTTCCGGGAAGCAGCCACAGCAGCGCAGAGCATGGGCGATGAGTCCTCGACCAACCCGGCCAGCGCGATCGATCCGGATTTGTTCGCCTACTACGAAAGCGGTTATGCCGACCCGGCGACCTTCGATCCGGCGCGGGCAAAAGTCATCGCCGGCTGGGACGACCGTCGCTATCAGGCGATCCTGGCCTGGGCGAAAAAATCCGCCGACGAAAAAGTCAAAGCCGCCGCCATCGTCGTGCTGGGTTTGATGCCAGACTCCTCATCTGATAGCAATGAAGATGAAACAGCGCCCACACAGGCTGACAAGCAGCCACTGCCAAAACCGCTGGGACCCAGCCATGACATTGCGGCGGCGCGCCTGCTGCTGTACCGGCGGGTATTGGCGAGCTGGCAGTTTTTGCTGGAAATGAAGGACAAGCCTGCACTGGAGCAACTTGCCGCACTCATCGAACTCGAGCGCACGCCGTTGCCTGTCCCCACGCGATAAGATGCGGCATGCCGATGGCTACTGTCTCGCCCGATCCGACGCCATGCCGGATCAGGCAGGGGCCATCATCACGCGACCCCCTGCAACACGATGGCTTCGGCCTGAGTAATCCTTTTCGCTATCTGCCGTCCCAGATTTGAAATGGCCTGCGGTTGCGCTGCTTCCAGCACGCTCAAGCCAGCCAATTCACGATGACGGAAAGAAACCAGACGTGCCTCGCCCGGTTGGAAGTTGCGATAACCATGCAGTTGCATAGTCGGCGCTTCCATGTCGGCCATTTGCAGCAACGCGTCCCATGCTAGGTAGTCCGTGTCCGGCAGCAAATGCAGACGCGCATGCAGTTGCCCTTGGTCGTCCAGACACTCCAGCCATTCGCGCGGCCCATCCTCGGTAATCGCGCTGGCCGCGCCAAGCGACTGGGTCAGCAGCAAGGGTGCCAACTCAAGATGTGCCAGCAGAACACCGCTGATGCAAGACTCCGTGGCCAGTGCGGTCGGTCGCGCGGGCACGTAAAGCACGCAACCGAGCAAGGGCAACTGGCATACCAACCGCTCTGGCGACATGCGCAACCACCGGCGCTGTACTGGCACAGCGCGACAGGAATGGCAGATCGGCGACGAAGTTGAAGTGAACCAACCAAACACAGACACCTCCGAGACGTAGCCCGGCTGGCGCCCGTCAGGCGGCGCTGGCGAAAAGCAGTGGGGAAAGCACAAGCAAGGCGGACATCTATCGCGCATGCGACCTCTTTAAAGTAAGTCCGCCCGCATTGCGCGTTTACTTGGTCAGGATCAGCTTGTCGTTGCGGGTCAGCCGCAAGTGGTACTCGCCGCCCTGATGCTGGATCACCAGTTCGCGTGCCCCAGCCAGCAGCGCATGACTGGAGACATGCCGTGTCGCTGTGGACGCGGCTGCGGACGACGGCCGCCGTAACGCCGCCGGTGGTTGTGGAAGTGACAAGGGCAAGGAGATGGCAGGCGTCGACATGGCAGATTCCGCAGGAAGTCAGTGGCAATCAAATAATAATGATTCTCATTTAACTGTCAACTGTCCCTGCGCGCACCCTCCCGCCACAACCGCTCAAACCGCCTCGACGACCTTCCGGATCTGCTGCGCAATCCCCGCATCCATTCGCGGCAACAGCTCAAGTGCATCGAGGTTATGTTCCAGCTGCTCGCGCCGGCTGGCGCCCAGCATCACAGTGGAAACATGCTCATTGAGCAGGCACCAGGCAATTGCCAGCTGCGCCAGGCTGACGCCGAGCTCATCGGCGATCGGCTGCAGCGCGCGCACCTTGTCGATGCGTTCGTTGCCGTGGCCGAGCACGCTCTCGCGCAGCCACTCGTAACCCGGCTGGGTCAGCCGCGAATCGGCCGGCACGCCGTCGTTGTACTTGCCGCTCAGCAAACCGGATGCCAACGGCGACCAGATCGTGGTGCCCATGCCATAGGCGGCATACAGCGGCGCGTACTCCACCTCCACCCGTTCGCGATGCAGCAGGTTGTATTGCGGCTGCTCCATCACGGGTGCGTAGAGGTGGTTGTCCTTGGCGATCCGGTGCGCTTCGTGGATTGCTTCAGCCGGCCATTCGCTGGTGCCCCAGTACAGCACCTTGCCTTGGCGGATCAGCGTATCCATCGCTGCCACCGTTTCCTCGATTGGCGTATCAGGATCGGGGCGATGGCAAAAGTACAGGTCCAGGTAATCGACGCGTAGGCGCTGCAAGGCCTGGTGGCAGGCTTCCATCACGTGCTTGCGCGACAGCCCGCATTGGGTCGGCAGCGGGTGTTCCGCCGCGCCGAAGAACACCTTGCTGGAGACGCAAAAGCTGTCGCGCGGAAAGCGCAGGTCGGCCAGCACGTCTCCCATCACCTGTTCGGCCACGCCTTTGTTGTAGACCTCCGCGTTATCGAAGAAATTCACGCCGCGGTCGTGCGCGAGTGCAAGCAGGTCACGTGCCTGGGTTCGGCCCACCTGCTTGCCGAAGGTGACCCATGCGCCGAACGACAACGCGGAAAGCTGTAAACCGGATTTACCAAGACGGCGATAGAGCATGGGGAAGACTCCTGCGGGAAAGAGGAACCGCCAGCATGCCAACGGTCGTGCGGCGTCGTCCATCGAAATTGTGATCGGGTCGCTGCTCACGCTACCGCATACGTTCCAAGCGCCCGCGCAAGATAATCGAACAGCAGGCGCGTCCGGCGGCTCGCCTTGAGATCCTCGTGCATCACGAGCCAGGTGTCGAGGTCAAACGCGAAAGCTTCCGGCAGCAGATGGACCAGACGGCGATCACGTCGGGCAATCGCGCACTGGCACACTCCGATGCCGTAACCGGCGCGGATCGCCGCCAGCTGCGCCAGATCGCTGTCGCTGCGAAGTGCAAAATCCTCGCGATCGAATGGCAACTTGCTCCGTATCGCACGTAGCGCCGGCGTCTCGTGATCGAACCCGATGAGCGCGTGCTGCGACAGATCCGCCAGCGTGCGCGGCTGACCATGCGCCTTCAGGTAGCCCCGATGCGCATGAAGGCCCACTGGAATCCGCCCGATCCGCCGTGCCACCAGCGCGCCCTGGGCTGGACGCAACATGCGTACGGCAATGTCCGCATCCTTGCGCAGCAGATCCTCGGTCTGATTGGACAGCGAAAGCTCGATCACGATACCCGGATGCTGCTGGCGAAAGTCGGCCAGCATCGGCGGTAACACCTCGGCGCCGATCACCTCGCTGCAGGTGACCCGCACCACCCCGCGCACCTCGTGATTGCTGCCCGAGGCGGCACGGCGCAATGCGGCAGATGCCGCCGACATCGCCTGCGCGTGCGCGACCAGCTCGTGACCGAGATCGGTCGGCGTCAGCCCCTGCGGCGAGCGGGTGAACAATGCCACGCCCAGCGCCACCTCCAGTTGCCGGATGTGACGTCCGAGACTGGGCTGGGTCATGCCCAACGCACGCGCCGCAGCAGACAGGCTGCCCTCGCGCATCACCGCGAGGAAGGATCGGTACAGCTCCCAGCCAGGTTCGTCGATACCCATGCATTTATGTATAGCAGAAGTTCGTTCCTGGTGGATTTTCTTTCGCTCATGCCACGCCCATGCTTGAGCCATCTTCATCAGCACGAGAACGGCATGAACACATCACGCAAGGCTCTGATACTCGGCGCCACCGGCGGTGCCGGTGGCGAGATAGCCGCGGCGCTGCTGCGTCGTGGCTGGATGGTGCGCGGACTGGTTCGCGATACCGCCAGGCCACAACTGGCAGCGGATATCGAATGGCTCGCCGGTGACGCCATGAACGCCACCGACGTGGCCCGCGCAGCGCGTGGCGTCGACGTCATCGTCCACGCGGTCAATCCGCCGGGCTACCGCAACTGGAAGCAACTGGTACTGCCTATGCTCGACAACACGATCGCAGCCGCACGGGCAGCCGGCGCGCGCATCGTGCTGCCTGGCACCGTCTACAACTACGGACCGGACGCGCTGCCGCTGCTAGGCGAAACCTCGCCGCAACGGCCGCTTACACGCAAGGGTGCGATCCGAGTGGAGATGGAGCGTCGCCTGGAACAGGCGGCGAAAGATGGCGTGCACTCGTTGATCCTGCGCTGTGGTGACTTCTTCGGCCCACAAGCCGGCAACAACTGGTTTGCGGCGATAGTGAAGCCGGGGCAACCGGTGCGTTCGGTGAGCTATCCAGGCCAGCGCGAGCTGCCCCATGCCTGGGCCTACCTTCCCGACGTCGGCGAAACCGTGGCGCGCCTGCTGGAACGCGAGAGCGAACTGGCCGTGTTCGAGCGGTTCCACTTTGGTGGCCACTGGGTAAATGGCAGCACCATGGCCGATGCCATCCGCCGCGTCGCGGACAATCCGAAGCTACCCATGCGTGCCTTCCCGTGGTGGCTGGCGACACTCGCCGCGCCGTTCGTGACGCTATTCCGCGAATTGCGTGAAATGCGCTATCTGTGGCAGCAGCCGTTGCAGCTGGACAATCGCAAGCTGGTCAAGCTGCTCGGTAGCGAGCCGCATACGGAACTGGACCCGGCCATCGAGACGACCCTGCGCGGACTGCGCTGCCTGCCTCTCTCCGATGCTCCGCACGAGGCGAAGCGGATCCATGTCGTATCCTGATATTTTCAATCCAGCAGCTACCGCGCCAACGTGATCGCCGCAAAAATGCCGGCGACCACGTCACCCCCCATTACGCCCATACCGAGAACTTTCCACGAACTTTCGAGTCGATTCACACCGTATGCCCGGTAGCTCTCGCCAAGCTGGGCCCACCAAGGGGAGAACGATCTTGAACAGAAAGTCCTGGAGCGCATGTCGTGCTGCCATGTTCGCAGCATTGGCCAGTATCGTTTCGATGACTGCCGCTGGTGACGTGACGCCTCCGCAGCGCATCCCCGACAGCTACGCGCAGCCAGGCACACTGGTGAGGCTCGCCCACGGGCGCCAGCTCAATCTTCGCTGCGCCGGCAGTGGCCCGCAGACGGTGATGCTGGAGGCCGGCTCGCATACCGACTCGATCACCTGGTTCCGATTGCAACCGCTGCTAGCGGCTTCCGCCAAAGTGTGTTCATACGATCGGGCCGGTTACGGTTTCAGCAGCGCCGGCCCCCTACCACGCGATCTCGACGCCGATGTATCCGACCTGCATGACCTCGTACACCACGCGGGCCTGAAGACGCCTCTGGTCCTGGTGGGTCACTCGCTGGGCAGCAATATCGCTCGCCGCTATGCCCAGCAGTATCCGGCGGACGTCAGTGGCCTGGTACTGATTGATCCGCCCGCGCAAAACATCGCCGCGTTCGCGCCAAGCTGGGCCAAGGACGAAACTGCCATGAACGCGCGGCGCTTCGATTTCATCCGTCAATGCGAGGCCAGCGCCGAGAAGCATGCTCTGACGTCACCGCCACCCGAACTCAGAAGCTGTGTGGCCGGTGGCAATCCGCTCGCCAGCGACAAGGTCAATGCCGCGACCGCTGACTACAAGTCCAAGCCGGCGTTCTGGCGCAGCTTGTTGTCCGAGCTGCAAGACAATGAGGTGGTGTTCGGCCAACCCGTATCACCCGATGAAAAGCACGGTTCGCTGCCCTTGGTCGTGCTGACCGCAGCCAACACTTACGCCGATGCTCCCCAGGCGGTGCGCAAGTCACTGGAGGTTGCCCGCAACCTGACCCAGGCGAAGATCGTTGCCACGTCTACACGCGGTGAACGACTGTCGGTGGACAACACCTCCCACGATATCCAGTTGGACCAACCGCAGGTGGTCGCCGAGGCTGTCATCAAGGTGCTGCAGCAGACAGGGACAGCGACCACCAGATAAGAGGCCAAGGACGCTACGCACATCACAAAAAGTCGATGCGCCTCAGTGTGTCCACGACAGGGTGAGGCCCAGCACGACAGCGGCAAAGACACCGGCGACCACGTCGTCGACCATCACGCCCATGCCACCCTTGAGATGCCGGTCCAGCCAGCTGATCGGCCACGGTTTCCACACGTCGAACAGGCGAAACAGCACGAAGCCGGTCAGCAGCATCCACCACGCGAATCCGTTGGCCGGCAGCAGCGCGGGCAGCGTCAGCGGGATCAGTGCAATCCACTGGCCGATGAATTCGTCCCACACCAGGCTGCGGTGATCATCGACGCCGACCGCACGCCCGGCCACGTTGCACGCCCACACACCGATGGCAAAACCGAACAGCAGCACGAGCAGATAAATCGGGAGCTGCAACTCGCGCAGCAGCAGCCATGGCAGCAGCGCTGCCAAAGAGCCGAACGTGCCCTGCGCCACCGGCGTCAGCCCCGAACCGAAACCGCAGGCCAGCCAGCCCGCGGGCGTGGCCAGCAAGGCGCGACGTTGTTCAGCGCTGAGGGTCTTCTTGGCGCTCAAGCGAAATGCTCCCAACCTGATCGATCCATCTTCATCCATTCACTATCTGCGCCACGCACACGCACACCGGCGCCTTCCACGATGCGACCGATCCGCGTCACGCCACAGCCGAGTCGCGAGAGATCCGACTGCACATCGACCAGCCGTTGCGCCGGCACGGTAAAACACAACTCGTAATCGTCACCGCCGCTGAGTGCGAAGTGCAGCGCCGCCGCCTCATCGTGCAGGCCCAGCAACGCCGAAGAGCGTGGCAACAGCGCCGCCTCGATTTCCGCACCAACGCCACTGGCTGTGCAGATATGGCCGAGATCGGCGAGCAGGCCATCGGAAATGTCGGCGCAGGCGCTCGCCTGTCCGCGCAACGCAGCACCAGCGGTGAGTCGCGGCACGGGCCGATTGAGCCGTTCGATCAGAAACTCGCGCAGATTGCTGCGCGGGTCGTCATCGCGCCAGGGATGCTGCAGGGCGTGCAGCCCGGCCGCGGCATCGCCCAATGTGCCAGTGACCAGCACTGTATCACCAGCGCGCGCACCCGCACGCGTGAGTGCCTTGCCCGGCGGCACAAAGCCGTGCACGGCCACGCTGATGCAGAGGGGGCCGCGGGTGGTGTCGCCGCCGACCAGGGCAAGCCGGTGCGGCTGTGCCAGTCGGGCGAAGCCTTCGGCAAAGCCTTCGACGAAGGCGACATCGGGCGTCGGCAGCGTCAGCGCCAGCAGCGCCCAGGCCGGGCTCGCGCCCATCGCGGCCAGATCGGACAGGTTCACTGCGAGCGCTTTCCAGCCGATATCAGCCGCAGCCGTGCCATGCGGAAAATGCACGCCATCGACCAGGGTATCGATCGCCACCGCCAGCTCCTGTCCAGCAGGCACCGCGAGTACCGCAGCATCGTCGCCGATACCCAGCCGCACATCGTCGCGCGGCTGCGCTGTGTGACGGCGGATCAGTTCAATCAGATCGAATTCCATCAACGGATCGCCCGATGAGATGCTGGCTAGCGCGTAAAAACGAGGGTGGGACTGTCGTGGTAGACCGTCTGCTGCCACAGCCGAAATCCGGCTTTCTCGGCGACCCGGATCGAGGGCAGATTGTCGGGTGAGATGATGCATACCACGCGCAGCTCGGGGCGATGCGCCTGGCTCCAGGCCGTGATCGCCGCCACCGCCTCGCTCGCATAGCCGTTGCCGTGCGCCTGCGGCGCCAGCACCCAGCCGAATTCCAGCATGCCCTCCAGCGACGGCTGCATGTCGCGCTTGAAATCGGCAAAGCCGATATCGCCGATGTAACGGCCGCTGTGCTTTTCCTCGACCGCCCAGTAGCCGTAACCGAGCAGACTCCACAGCCCGACGTACTGCAGAAGGCGCTTCCACACTTCCTCGGCCGTGAACGGGCGACCGCCGATGTACCGGACGACCTCGGGATCGGACCAGATCGCCGTACAGGCAGCATGATCTTCCGCGCGGTGTGCACGCAGCCGCAGCCGTTCGGTTTCGAGCACCGGCACCAGTCCGGCCGACGGCACTCCTGCCATGGCCGCCGTCATCAGCCCCGCTTCTCGACAGTACGCAACTCGGCAGCGAGCTTGTCCAGCACGCCGTTGACGTAGCTGTGGCCATGGTCGGCGCCGAAACGCTTGGTGACCTCGATCGCCTCGTTGATCACCACCCGGTACGGCACGTCCGGGCGAAACTTCAATTCATACGTGGCCAAGCGCAGTGCGGCGCGTTCGATCGGATCGATCTGCGCCACCTCACGGTCGATATGCGGGCGCAGGCACGCATCAAGTGCGTCGACGTTGGTCTCCACGCCGTGCAGCAGATCCTCGAAGTACTCGAGGTCGGCCACTTCCATGTCCTGCTCGTGACGGAACTGATCGATCACCGCATTCATGTGGCTGCCACTCATCTGCCACGCATACAGCGCCTGCAGTGCGCGGCGACGGGCGCGCGAACGCGCGGCGAGGTCGATGCCTTCCGGACGCTGGTTCATCACAGCTTCCCGTACAGATTGACCATTTCCAGCGCGGCGATCGCTGCGTCGGCACCCTTGTTGCCGGCCTTGGTGCCCGAGCGCTCGATCGCCTGCTCGATGCTGTCGGTGGTCAGCACGCCAAATGCCACCGGCACGCCGGAGCTGTACGCGGCCTGGGCCAGGCCCTTGGCGCACTCGCCGGCGACATAGTCGAAGTGCGGCGTGGAACCGCGAATCACCGCGCCCAGCGCGATCACCGCGGCGTACTTGCCGGAGTTCGCCAGCTTGTGTGCGGCCAGCGCGATCTCCCACGCGCCCGGCACGCGGATCAGATCGATCGCGTCGTCCTTCACGCCATGGCGTACCAGCACATCACGTGCGCCAGCCACCAGCGGCTCGACGACGAAGCCGTTGAAACGGCCGGCAACGATGGCAAAACGGCCTTTCGGCGTGGCGAAATCGCCTTCGATGATCTTCATGGATTGCAGTTCCTGTGGGCATAAGCCCATGCGGGCCAGCCATTTTACGGGTTTTCGAGCGGACTGGCCGGCACCGGTCGGTCGAAATGGGGATAACCAGCGAAATCCAGTCGCGCCCGGCCACCGGATACACGCAGCCGTGCCGGTACACCGAACGGCAAAGTGAACTTGTCCGGCTCGTGGCCGAACGGCAGGTTGGCGATCACCGGCACGCGCGTCAGCCGGCCGATCTGGGCAAACCCGGCGCTGAGGTCGTAACCGTTGTCATAGGTACTGGGCCGGCACGCGCTGAAGTCGCCCAGCAGCAGGGCGCGCTGCCGATCCAGCACGCCGGACAGGTGCAGCTGGTACAGCAGCCGCTCGATCCGGTACGGCGGTTCGCCGACGTCCTCGACGAACAGGATGCCGCCGTCGATCCCGCGACCATTGATGCCGGGAAAATACGGTGTGCCAAGCAGGCTGCACAGCATCGCGAGGTTGCCGCCCCATAGTGGCCCTTCGACATCCAGCTCGGTCTCGCCACCCGTGTTCCAGCTCGCCGTGGCCTGCGGCGCGGTGACTGTTTGCCAGAAATGCTGCCAGGTGAAATTGCTGAAGGCTGCGGCACCGAAGTCCGGCCCCAGCATCGGGCCGCCGAACGTGATCAGCCCACTCCGTGCATGCAACGCCATCTGCAGCGCCGTGAAATCGCTATGACCGACCAGCACGGTATTCGTGCCGATGAGGCGCTCATGCAAGGCGGCGTAATCGATGTACTCCAGCAGCCGCGTGGCGCCGTAACCGCCGCGGATCGACAATGCAATATCCGGCAGCTGTTCACAGGTCGCCAGTGCATTGAGGTCGGCGACACGCTGTACGTCACCACCGGCGTAACGCAGCTCGGTGCGTTCGAGCACATCGAGTCCACTCACTTCACAACCGGCTACCTGCAGCCGTTCGACGCCGCGCGCCATCGCGGCGCGGTCGTGCGGGTAGCCGGATGGAGCGATCAGGCGAATGGCGATATCGGACATGGACGTCGTCAATAATGGGAAAGCTTGAGTATGGATGGCCGTAGTGGCTTGGTCGTGGCAAGACCATGTTCGACAGGAGGCTACACGTACTCGACCACTTCCAGATCAAACCCGGCCAGACCCACCAGTTTGCGCGGCGTACCCAGCACGCGCAGCTTGTGCACGCCCAGGTCGGCCAGCATCTGCGCTCCGAGACCGAGTTGGCGCCATTCCTGTTGCTGCACCTCTTCCGGCGCCTGCGTGCTGGGCTGGCGATTCAACCGGGCCAGCAAGGCTTCCGACGTATCCTCGCCGGACAGCACCAGCAGCACGCCGCGATCCTCGTCAGCGATCCGGCGCAGCGCCGAGGTCACGGTGAGGCCGAGGTCATCGCGCTTGAGGTGCAGCACGTCGGACAGCGTGTTGCGCACATGCACGCGCGACAGCACCGGCGCACCATCATTCACCTTGCCGCGCACCAGCGCGTAATGCAGGCCATGGCGGATCGCGTCGCGATAGGCGATCAGGCGGAACGGGCCGAACTCGGTTTCCACCTGTTCCTCGTGCACGCGCTGCACGGTCTTCTCAGTTTCCAGCCGATAGCGGATCAGGTCGGCGATCGAGCCGATCTTCAGGCCATGTTTCGCCGCAAAGATTTCGAGCTCAGGGCGGCGCGCCATTGAGCCATCCTCGTGCAGCACCTCGATCAGCACCGCCGCCGGCTCCAGCCCGGCCAGCGCGGCCAGATCGCAACCGGCTTCGGTGTGCCCGGCACGGGTCAGCACACCACCCGGCTGCGCGGTGAGCGGAAAGATGTGCCCGGGTTGGGACAGATCCTGCGGCTTCGCTTCAGCCTTCACCGCGACCTGGATCGTGCGTGCGCGATCGTGCGCCGAGATGCCGGTGGTGACACCCTCGGCGGCCTCGATCGAGACGGTAAAATTGGTGTGGTAAGCCGAAGTATTATCGCTGACCATCGGGCGCAGCCCCAGCTGACGCGTGCGCTGCTCGGTCAGCGTGAGGCAGACCAGTCCGCGCGCCTCGCGCACCATGAAGTTGATGTCTTCCGGCCGCACCCTCTGTGCGGCCATGATCAGATCACCCTCGTTCTCGCGATCCTCGTCGTCGAGGATCACCACCATGCGACCGGCGCGGATGTCTTCGAGAATTTCGGGAATGGTGTTGAATGGCATGGGCATGTGGCCGGAAAAATAGTTGAGAGGAGTGAGGCGTGAGAGAAAGCGGAGAGCAGATCTCTGCTCTTACTCACTTCTCACTCCTCTAAATTTACTTCTGAATCAGGCAAATCCGTGCTGCTTGAGAAATGCCTCGTCCAGCCGCGGCGTCTCGCCGTTGGACAGCAGCCGTTCGATATAGCGCGCCATCACATCCACCTCGATATTCACCGCATCACCGACGCGGCGCACATGGAACGCAGTGTGCTCGACCGTATGCGGAATCAGGTTGACGCCGAAGCGATGACCCGCAACTTCGTTGACGGTGAGGCTGGTGCCGTCGATGCAGACCGAGCCCTTCGCCGCGATATAGCGTGAGATCGACGCAGGCACCTCGAACGTCCAGCGCTGCGAGCGGCCGTCCGGGATGATCGACACCACCTTGCCGAGACCGTCGACATGACCCGACACCAGATGGCCACCGAGACGATCAGCCAGGCGCAGCGCCTTCTCCAGGTTCACCGGGTCACCAGCCTTCAGCTTGCCCAGCGAGGTCAGCGACAGCGTCTCGTTGGAGACATCCGCGCTGAAACCACGCGGCTCCAGCGTGACCGCGGTGAGGCAGACGCCGGACACGGCGATCGAATCGCCGAGTTGCACATCGGTGAGATCAAGGTCGGCCGTATCGACGGCCAGCCGCACGTCGCCGCCACTTGCACCTTTCCCGGTGCGCGGCTCGAGCCGCGCGATGCGACCAACGGACTGGATGATGCCGGTGAACATCAGCTCACCTCCTGCAGGAGGGCGATGTTCCGCATGAACAGGATCGATTTCATGAAACGTTTCCCGCGTTGGACAACAAGCGAAAAACGCCCCAAGGCATGAGGCCGACGCGCAGCCGCGAAGCCACGCATCCGACCGTCTTCTCTTTATCCGGACTGTGAGGAAACTGTCGCCAGCTTCCAACCGTCGGCTCCGGCATCTGACCGGATCTGCTGACCCTTGGCTGATCCATCATGGACCGGGCCAAGGCGCTCGCGGGCTTGTTGTAGGGGGTGAACCCTTCAACCTACCGCCGGTGGGGAGTTTCGCCCCGCCCTGAAGACGCTATGTGAGTTTTTGCCGGCTGGGCCGACTAACGCAGTCTAACACCGCCACGACACCGTCTCCTGCAGCAGCGGCGAATGCAGTGTTCGCCACCACGCACAGTCAGCGCTCAGAACGGGCGCAGGCGCTGGCGCCAGTCATTGCCGACCTGACGCTGCTCGACCGGGCGCAGCTGCCAGCGCTCGGCCATGTCGGTAAGCGTGGGCAGCTGCAGCAGCGAGCGCGCACGGTCGCCCAGTAGCACAGGCGCGACATAGAGCAGTAGCTCGTCAACCAAGCCGGCCATGAACAACGCGCCGCACAGGGTCGGGCCGGCTTCGACATGCACTTCGTTACAACCGTGCCCGGCCAGCAGGGCGAGTACGGCAGCAAGATCGAGCGCTTCGCCCTGCTCCGGCACAACCGCATGCTCAACCAGCTCGAAACGATGATCCGGTCCAACCGTTGCCGCATGCAGCAGCAGACTCGGCGCCGCACCGTCCAGCACGTGGCTGCCGGCTGGCGTGCGCAGCTGGCGATCCAGCACCACCCGCAGCGGCGGGGTGAATGCCTCGCCAGACGGCAAGCGCACCGTCAACCGCGGGTCGTCGGCCAATACCGTGCCGATGCCGCTGAGGATCGCTGAGCTGCGCGCGCGCCAGCGCTGCACGTCGGCGCGTGCCGCTTCGCCAGTGATCCATGTCGATGTGCCGTTCGCCAGCGCGGTGCGGCCATCCAGGCTCATCGCCAATTTCACCCGCACAAACGGACGGCTGTACTCGATCCGGCTGAAGAAACCGATATTGAGTTCACGTGAGGCTTCGCGCATAAGGCCCGAATCGACCGTGATACCGGCCGCATGCAGTTTGCCAATGCCACGTCCGTCGACCTGCGGGAACGGATCCTCCGCGGCGATCACCACGCGTGCCACCCCAGCGGCAACCAGCGCATCCGCGCACGGCGGGGTGCGACCATGATGTGCGCACGGCTCGAGTGTCACGTAGGCGGTCGCGCCGTGCGCATGCGTGCCGGCCTCGCGCAGCGCGAACACTTCCGCATGCGGCTCGCCCGCGCGCTGATGCCAGCCGGTGCCGACGACATCGGCGCCATGCGCAATCACGCAGCCTACGCGCGGATTCGGTTGCGTTGTGAACAGGCCACGCTCGGCCAGCCGCAGCGCGTGCGCCATGTGTGCGTGGTCAATGGCCAAGAAGGCTGGCGCGTTCATGTGTCGGATTCCAGCGCGATGTGAAGCTTCTTAGGTGTGATACGCCGCCATGCATCCCGCAACAACTGATTCACCAACACCTCTTCCATCCCGGCAATGCGCACATGCGTCCAGCCATGTTTGCCCCAGCTCGGATCGGGTTCGAACAGATCGTCGGCCGACATGCGCAGCACGTCGAGTTCGTCGAGGGAAAACTTGAGAATGACGCGATCATCGCGACGGGAAAACTGCGCGAAGATCTTGCCGCGCACACGGAACGATGGCGTGCCGAAGTGATCGACCTCCTCCGCCTGCGGCAGCTGCATGGCAAGTTCGCGGAAGCGATCCAGCGTCACCATGCAAAGTCAGCCTACGCTCACTTGTCGCGCCTGCCGCCACCCAGCAGCGGCAACTGCATCTCGTCCAGCCCCGGCAGGTCGCGCTCCAGCTTCTCGATCTCCTCGCGGAAGGCGTGCACGTCCTCGAATTTGCGGTAGACCGAGGCGAAGCGCACATAGGCAACCTGGTCGAGGTTCTTCAGCTCGCGCATCACCAGCTCGCCGAGCTGGCGCGACGATATTTCGCGTTCGCCGCTGCGACGCAGGTCGTTGATGATGGTGCGCACCGCACTGTCGACATCATGGCTGGGCACCGGCCGCTTCTGCAGTGCGCGTTCGAAACTCACGCGCAGCTTGCGCTCGTCGAACGTCTCGCGCCGCTCGCCACTCTTGACGATCGTCGGCAGCTTCAGCTCGGCCGTCTCGAACGTGTTGAAGCGCTCGCTGCACTGCGGACACTCGCGCCGACGACGCACGGTGCTGCCGTCCTCGGTCAATCGCGAATCGATCACGCGAGTGTCTTCGTGCTGGCAGAAGGGGCAATGCATGCTCAGTAAGTGTCGATCATCGTCTGCACGAAAGCACGCACCAGCGGCGGCAATCGGCCCTGCAACGCGCCGCGCTCGTGCTGGAAGAGGGTGGCGATGAAGAAGGGATGGTCATCCAGTTCGATGCCGCGTACGTCGTCGGCATCGTCCACCGCGTTGATACGCAGCGGGCCACTGGCTAGTGCCTGGCGGAAATCCGGACTCAAACCGTAGTTGCAGTGATAACCCTCGACGATCGAGGTTGCTCCATAGGCTTGCGCCAGCCGTGAACCGGCGACGAGCTGCACCGCATCGGTGACCTCGACCAGCGAGCACAACAGCGGCACGATCACCTGACGCTGTGCCTGCGGTGCCGTTTCAGCGTGCTCGGCGTCGATCCAGCCCAGCACATTGCGCGCGTATTCGATCACCGCATGCTGGAAGCCGCCGCAGGTGCCCAGGAACGGAACGTGCCGCTCGCGTGCCACTTGGATCGCGGTGAGCGCGCCTTCCATGCTGCGATACGGGCTGGCCGGCACGCACCAGATGCCATCGAACTCGGCCAGCGCGGCACCATCACCCACCTGCTCCGTCGACACCCAGACCGGCTCGATCTCCACACCACAGGCATCGGCCGCCATCCCCAAGGCCAGCGGGATGGCGCGATGGGCGACCACATCATCATTGCGATCACCGATCAGTCCGATCTGCAAGGCATGCATGCCGGTGGGCTCAGCCGTACACCGGGTACTTCTTGCACTGCGCCGTGACGTTCGCGCGCACCTTGGCGATCACCGCTTCGTCGCCCGGCGCATCCAGCACGTCGCAGATCCAGTTCGTCAGCTCGATGCAGTCCGCTTCCTGGTAGCCGCGAGTGGTGACGGCCGGGGTACCCACGCGCAGGCCGGAGGTGACGAAGGGCTTGCGCGGATCGTTCGGCACGGCATTCTTGTTAACCGTGATGTGTGCGTTGCCCAGCGCTTCTTCCGCGTCCTTGCCGGTGACGTCCTTGCCGATCATGTCGACCAGCATCAGGTGGTTCTCGGTGCCGCCGGAGACGATCTTGTAGCCGCGCTCGATGAAGGTCTTGGCCATCGCCTTGGCGTTCTTCACTACCTGGGTCTGGTAAGCCTTGAACTCGGGCTCGAGCGCTTCCTTGAACGCCACTGCCTTTGCCGCGATCACGTGCATCAGCGGGCCGCCCTGGATGCCGGGGAACACGATCGACTGCAGCTTCTTCTCGATCTCTTCGCCCGCGTCCTTGGCCACGATGATGCCGCCGCGCGGACCGCGCAGGGTCTTGTGGGTGGTCGAGGTCACCACGTGCGCATGCGGCAGCGGGTTCGGGTACACGCCGGCGGCGATCAGACCTGCGACGTGCGCCATGTCGACGAAGAACAGTGCGCCGACCGAATCGGCGATCTGGCGCATGCGTGCCCAGTCGACCACCTGCGAGTACGCGCTGAAGCCGCCGACCAGCATCTTCGGCTTGTGCTCCGTAGCGAGGCGCTGCACCTCGTCATAGTCGATCAGGCCATCGGCATCGACACCGTACTGCACCGCGTTGAACAGCTTGCCCGAGATATTGACCTTGGCACCGTGGGTGAGATGGCCGCCATGCGCCAGGCTCATGCCGAGGATCGTGTCGCCCGGATTGAGCAGCGCGAAGTACACCGCCTGGTTCGCCTGCGAGCCGGAATGCGGTTGCACATTCGCGTAGGTGGCGCCAAACAGCTGCTTCAGGCGCTCGATCGCCAGCTTCTCGGCGATGTCGACGTACTCGCAGCCGCCGTAGTAGCGCTTGCCCGGATAACCTTCGGCGTACTTGTTGGTGAGCTTGGAACCCTGCGCTTCCATCACGCGCGGGCTGGCGTAGTTTTCCGAAGCAATCAGTTCGACGTGGTCTTCCTGGCGCTGACCCTCATCAGCGATGGCCTTGGCCAGTTCATCGTCATAACCGGCGATCGTGCAGTTCTTCGGAAACATTCGGGCCTCTGCGGGTAACAAGCGGGATGGAGCCGGAAAGTGTAGCTCCGGCGGGTGTTTGCGGCCACCGGCAGGACCCAGGGCGGCAATCTCGGTCATTATTGAATGACATAATTTGAAATCTGTCATTCCAAGTTCTAGTATGTCGACTCCCGCACCCCGGCCCACACCCCAGGACGACTTCGATGAAGCACCGCACCCTTGGCCGCAACGGCCCGCGCGTTTCCGCCCTCGGCCTCGGCTGCATGGCCATGTCGGACATGTATGGCATCAGCGATCGCAGTGAAAGCATCGCCACCGTGCACGCCGCATTCGACGCGGGCATCACCCTGCTCGATACCGGCGACTTCTACGGCATGGGTCACAACGAAATGCTGCTTGGCGACGCGCTGGCCGGGCGGCCGCGCGACAGCTACCAGCTCAGCGTGAAGTTCGGCGCCCAACGCGGTCCGGACGGTGCATGGCTGGGTTACGACGCCCGCCCCGCCGCGGCGAAGACTGCGCTGGCCTACACGCTCAAGCGCCTGCGCACTGACTACATCGACGTGTATCGCCCGGCCCGTCTCGATCCCAACGTACCGATCGAGGACACCGTCGGCGCCATCTCCGAACTGGTGCAGGCCGGTTACGTGCGACAGCTCGGCCTGTCCGAGGTGGGCGCCGCGACCATCCGCCGCGCTCATGCCGTCATGCCGGTGGCCGACCTGCAGATTGAATACTCGCTGATCTCGCGCGGCATCGAGCACACCATCCTGCCCGCTTGCCGCGAATTGGGCATCGGCGTCACTGCCTATGGCGTTCTCTCACGCGGCCTGATCAGCGGCCACTGGTCGAAGGAACGCTCTACCCATGCGGGCGATTTCCGCACGCACTCACCTCGCTTCCAGGGCGAGAACCTGGAACACAACCTGCAGCTGGTCGACGTGCTGCGTGGGCTGGCCGAGGCTCGTGGCGTCAGCGTGGCCCAGCTCGCGATCGCCTGGGTGCTGGCGCGCGGCGAAGACATCGTGCCGCTGGTGGGCGCGCGCAGCCGCGAACGCCTGAACGAAGCGCTGGGCGCGCTGCAGGTAACGCTCGACACAGACGACCTCGCCGCGATCGAGCGTGCCATGCCGCCCGGCTCTGCTGCGGGCGACCGCTACGCCGCCGCACAGATGGCGATGCTCGACAGCGAGCGCGACGCGCGCTGAAGCACGCCTACCCTTTCCGTCACCACCCGAGGAACATCACATGCACGTCATGGCATCACAAGACATGTACGCAATCATGGGCATCAGCGGCCAGGTCGGCAGCGCCGTCGCCAGGCACCTGCTGGACCGCGGCCAGCACGTCCGCGCGATCGTGCGCGACAGGGCGAAGGCGGCGGCTTGGGAAGCACAGGGCGCTGAAGTTGCCCTTGCCGACTGGTCCGATGCGGGCGCACTGGCTGCTGCATTCAGTAACGTCGGCGGCGTGTTTGCCATGCTGCCGGCCAACTTCGCGCCCAGCCCCGATTTCGCCGAGTCGCGCGCCCTGCTACAAACACTGACCACCGCCTTGCGCCGGGCGCAGCCGCCCAAGATCGTCGCACTGTCTTCGGTCGGCGCCCAGCACCCGCGTGATCTTGGCCTTATTACCCAACTGCATCTGCTAGAGAAGGCACTCGACGCGCTGCCCATGCCACACGCGCATGTGCGCGCCGCGTGGTTCATGGAAAACCTGCGCTGGGACGTGGCATTGGCGCAACACGAAGGACGCCTCGTCAGCTGCCTGCACCCGCTCGATCGCGCGATACCAATGGTCGCCACCGACGACATCGGCCGCACCATCGCAACCACGCTCACCGAGACATGGCGTGGTCGTCGGGTGATCGAGCTGGAAGGCCCGCGGCGTTACAGCCCGCTCGACATGGCACAGGCGCTGGCCGCGGTGTTCGAGCGTGATGTCGAGGCGACCGCGTTGCCGCGCGCGCAATGGGCGGCGCGCTTCGAGGCCGAAGGCATGCCGGCCGGTCGTACGGGTCCGCGCATCGCCATGCTGGATGGCTTCAACAGTGGCTGGATCGGCTTCGAAGGCGGCGCGGTGGAGCACAAGCACGGCCATATCCCGCTGGGCTACGTGGTCGACGAACTCGTCAACGCCAGCCGCGGCGTGGTTGAATCCGTGGCATGAACGACTCCGCACTGACCCCTGAACGCATTCTCGCCGCCGCCGAGGATGTGTTGCGCCGCTACGGCCCTGGCAAGGCCACCGTGGTCGACGTAGCGCAGGCATTGGGGGTCAGCCACGGCAGCGTATACCGCCATTTCGCCAGCAAGGTCGCGTTGCGCGATGCCGTGTTGCGCGGATGGCTGGAGCGGGTCACCGCGCCGTTGCAGGCGATCGCCACCAGCCGCGCGACTGCGCCTACGCGACTGCGCCAGTGGCTGGGCGCGCTGCGCGAGATCAAGCGCGACAAGGTGCTGGGCGACCCCGAATTATTTGCCACTTACGGTGCGCTGGCCGCCGATGCGCGCGAGGTCATTGGCGAGCACGTCGAACACCTCCAGCAGCAGATCACCTCGATCATCGCCGCGGGCGTAGCCAGCGGCGACTTTCGCAAGGTCGATGCCAGGGCTACCGCGTTGGCGATCTTCGACGCCACCTCGCGCTTCCACTATCCCGGCATGGCCCACCTGTGGAGCGGCCCAGGCGAGGACGCAGCATTCGCGCAACTGCTTGATCTGCTGCTGGCAGGCCTGGCCCTGGCGCCAGCGCCAGCCAAGCGTCGCAAACCGACTGCCTGAGTTTCGACGCAGTCGCTATGATGCCGGCTCTATGCGGCCGTCCAACGGGCGGCTGACGCGATCCATCTTCGAGGAGGTGACCGCATGACGCTGGCTAATTCGCATCCCACCCGCCGTCGCTGGCGCTGGCTCGCACTGTCCCTGCTTCTCCTGCCCTTTGCCCTCCTCGCCGGAACCGTCACCGGCGTCGGGTTCCAGGCAATCCGCATCCACGATCCGGTCGGCGGCGGCTCGATGCCCGGCTACGTGTTCTATCCATCGACCCAGGCTACAGGCACGACGGACGTCGGCCCCTACCACGTCGCCGCCAGCCGCGGCGCGCCGGCCATTCCCGGCGCCAAGCCATTGGTGGTGATTTCGCATGGCAATGGCGGTTCCGATCTGGGCCACCACGACCTGGCGACTTACCTGGCGAGCCATGGCTTCGTCGTCGCTACGCTCGAACATCCCAAAGACAATTTCCACGACACCAGCGGCGTCGGGCATGCCTCGGTCCTGGTCGGCCGGCCGATCCAGGTGAAGGCCACGATCAGCACCCTGCTGGCGGACCCACGCTGGAAAAGCCTGATCGACGCGAACCGCATCGGCGTCGCCGGCTTCTCGGCGGGCGGCTACACAAGCCTGCTGGTGGTGGGTGGGGTGCCGCAGTTCCAGCGCGTCCTCGACTACTGCCATCGCCATCCGGACGACCGGGACAACTGCGGCAACCTGAAGCAGCTCACCGCCGAGGCCGCCAGCCACGGCCAGACCATCGAGCAGTATGCGGCGGCGCTGCAGCACAGCCTGAGCCGCTGGGGAAATACCGCCGACCCGCGCGTCAAGGCGGCCTTCGTGATGGCACCGCTGGGCCTGGTCTTCGACCGGGCCGGCGCTGCGGCCATCGACCGGCCGGTGTTCCTTTACTACGGACAGGACGACCACGTACTCCCACCGCCGGAAAATGCCGCGCACCTGCGCCCGCTGATCCCCGCGCTGGTGGGCGTCAGGGTCGTACCGAAGGCGGATCATTGGGTATTCCTCAGCCCGTGTTCGCCCGAGCTGACGAAAGGCGCACCGGTCATCTGCAGCGACCCTCCCGGCGTCGACCGCGTGGCAGTGCATGCGCAGATCCAGGCCGATGCGCTGGCATTTTTCCGCAAGACGCTGGACGTGCAGACGCCTTGAGCGAAAGCCATGCCCGCAGCATACGGCGAGCCGCAGGAAATTAACCGGCGCCGGAAGGCGGCTCGAGGCCGGATCGGCGACGCCCCGCCACAGCATGGACCAGGGCATAGCTCACGATCATCAGCAGCAACCAGGCACCGAGCTTGGACGGCGGCACCATGCTCCAGCCGTTACGCTGCGACGGGTAGCGCCAGGCCGCCGAAAAAGTACCCACGTTTTCGGCGATCCAGATGAACGCTGCCACCAGCACGAATCCGAGCAGCAAGGGCATGCGCCGGTGCGCCTGGCGGATGCGGAAATGGATCCAGGTACGTCCGAACAGCAGCAGCACGGCGGCGAACAACAAAGGCCGCGCATCGGGCAAGAAATGATGAGTGAAAAAATTCGCATAGATCGCCGCGGCCAGTCCCAACGTCGCCGCGGAAGAAGGGTGTCGGGTGAAGCGGAAGTCGAACAACCGCCAGGCACGCGCGATATAGCTGCCCACCGAGGCATACATGAAGCCGCTGAACAACGGCACGCCGCCGATGCGCAGCAATGATGGCTCCGGATAGATCCACGAGCCCATCGACGTCTTGAATACTTCCATCGCAGTGCCGACCAGATGGAATAGCAGGATCACCCCGGCTTCTTCGCGGCTTTCCAGCCGGGCGGCGATCAACATGATCTGGATCGCCAACGCCGCCAGCGTCAGGAAGTCGTAGCGGGCCAACACCTCCCCGCTTGGATAAAACATCCAGGTCAGCCACAGCAGACCCACCATGCAGCCACCGAACAGGCAAGCGGAGGCCTGCTTCGCGCCGAAACAGACGAGTTCGTGCAATCCCACGGCATGATCGCCACGCAAGCGGGCCCAGGCCGCGGCGCGATCATCCAGTTGCCGGATAATGCCGGGCCACGTCAAAGGGCTGAAGAATTCCATTGTTCGGCTCCATGCATATGGCATGGGCACTCTGGCGGCTCTGACTGACCAACCGCGCGCCAAAAATGGCGAACGCATGGCAATCAGCTCGCAATGATGCGACCAGCCGTCCGAAAGCCGTCACCGGGGCTCGCCCTTAACCCGCTATAATGCTTGGTTTGATACCCACGCCCTGCGCGTCGCCCGTCCACCCGGGCGGCCACGCGCATGCCACGGAGCCAGCATGCAATACATCTACACCATGAACGGGGTCAGCAAGATCGTCCCGCCGAAGCGCCAGATCATCAAGGACATCTCGCTGTCCTTCTTCCCCGGCGCCAAGATCGGCCTGCTCGGCGTCAACGGCGCGGGCAAGTCCACCGTGCTGAAGATAATGGCCGGCGTGGACACCGACTTCCAGGGTGAGGCGCGCGCACAACCGGGCACCAAGATCGGTTACCTGGCGCAGGAGCCGCAGCTCGATCCGGAAAAGACCGTGCGCGAAGCGGTCGAGGAAGGCGTGTCGGAGATTCTCGATGCGCAGAAGCGGCTGGAAGAGGTCTATGCCGCCTATGCCGAGGAAGGCGCCGACTTCGACAAGCTCGCGATCGAGCAGCAGAAGCTGGAAAACCTGCTCGCCGCCAACGACGCGCATGCACTGGAGCGCCAGCTGGAAGTGGCCGCCGACGCGCTGCGCCTGCCGCCGTGGGACGCGAAGATCGGGCCGCTGTCCGGTGGTGAGAAGCGCCGCGTGGCGCTGTGCCGCCTGCTGCTGTCCAAGCCGGACATGCTGCTGCTCGACGAGCCGACCAACCATCTGGATGCCGAGTCGGTCGACTGGCTGGAACAGTTCCTGCACGACTATCCGGGCACCGTGGTGGCGGTTACGCATGACCGCTACTTCCTCGACAACGCCGCCGAGTGGATCCTCGAGCTCGATCGCGGCCGCGGCATTCCATGGAAGGGCAACTACACCGAGTGGCTGGAGCAGAAGGGCGAGCGTCTGGCCCGCGAAGAAGCCGCCGAGAAGGGTCGCCAGAAGGCACTCGCACGCGAACTTGAATGGGTACGTTCGGCCGCCAAGGGCCGCCAGTCCAAGGGCAAGGCGCGTATCAACCGCTTCGAGGAACTGAACTCGGTCGAGTACCAGAAGCGCAACGAGACGAACGAGCTGTATATCCCGCCGGGCGAGCGCCTGGGTCAGGAAGTGATCGAGTTCACCAACGTCAGCAAGTCGTTCGGCGATCGCCTGCTGATCGACGACCTGTCGTTCAAGGTGCCACCGGGCGCGATCGTCGGCGTGATCGGCCCGAACGGCGCCGGCAAGTCCACCCTGATGAAACTGATCACCGGCGTGGAAAAACCGGACCAGGGCGAAGTGAAGCTAGGTCACACCGTGCAACTGGCTTACGTCGACCAGTCGCGCGACAACCTCGATGCGAAGAAGAACGTGTGGCAGGAAGTGTCCGGCGGCGCCGACATCATCACCATCGGTCGCTACGAACTGCAGTCGCGCGCGTACATCGGTCGCTTCAACTTCAAGGGCACCGATCAGCAGAAGCTGGTGGGCAGCCTGTCCGGTGGTGAGCGCGGCCGCCTGCACCTGGCCAAGACCCTGATGCAGGGCGGCAACGTGTTGCTGCTCGATGAGCCGTCCAACGATCTGGACGTCGAGACGCTGCGCGCGCTGGAAGACGCGATGCTCGAATTCCCCGGCTGCGCGATGGTGATCTCGCATGACCGCTGGTTCCTCGACCGCATCGCCACCCACATCATCGCGTTCGAAGGCGATTCGCACGTCGAATTCTTCCCCGGCAACTACAACGAGTACGAGGCCGACAAGAAGCGTCGCCTCGGCGAGGAAGGCGCGCGGCCGCATCGGGTGAAGTACAAGAAGCTGGCCTGAAAGCGGGAGTGAGTGGAGAGGAGTGAAAAAAGAGAGGAAGGCTTCGGCGAACCGGCTTTCTCTCACTCCTCACTCCTCTTCACTCACTTCTCAACCGGAGACTCCAATGCACTTCATGCAGTCACTGCAATCAGCCTGGCAGCGCAACAACTCGCTGGTCTGCGTCGGCCTCGATCCGGAACCATCGAAGTTTCCCGCCCATCTGCGCGGCAACCCGGATGCGGTCTTCGAATTCTGCAGCGCCATTGTCGATGCCACTGCCGACCTGGTCTGCACGTACAAGCCGCAGATCGCCCACTTCGCCGCGCTGCGTGCGGAAGATGCGCTTGAGCGGCTGATCGCGCATATCCACGACAAGCATCCGGGCGTGCCGGTGATCCTCGACGCCAAGCGCGGCGACATCGGCAGCACCGCACAGCACTACGTCAGCGAAGCGTTCGATCGCTATCAGGCCGATGCGGTCACGTTGAACCCGTATCTCGGTCGTGACTCGGTGCAGCCCTTCCTCGATCGCGCCGACAAGGGCGTGATCCTGCTGTGCCACACCTCCAATCCGGGCGCCGCCGATCTGCAGGATCTGGATGTGGGCGGGAAACCGCTCTATCAGCGCGTGGCACAGATCATCGCGCGCGACTGGAATACAAACGGCAATTGCGCGCTGGTCACTGGCGCGACCTGGCCGGAACAGCTCGGCGAAGTACGCGCGCTGGTCGGTAACATGCCGCTGCTGGTGCCCGGCATCGGTGCGCAGGGCGGCGACGTGGAAGCGGTGGTGCGCAACGGTCGCAGCGCCGATGGCCGTGGCCTGCTTATCAGTTCGTCACGCGCGATCCTCTACGCCGGCATTGGCGAGGATTACGCGCAGGCTGCACGTGTCGCGACGCAGGAACTGCGCGACACGATCAATCGCTATCGCTGATAGTTGCCCGCTTTACTCGCCAAACCACTCGCGACATAGTCGATCTCCAGAGCCTCTCTGAGGGCGACGCATGCGCACCCCGATCAAAAACGACCGTCGCATCGATCACGCGCGTCGCCGCCTGTTGCAGGGGGCTGGCCTGTCGCTGGCAGCGATGGCCTGCCCTTTCCCACTGTTCGCACGCGATGGCGCGCCCGCATCGCGCACCCGTCTGATCCTGCTCGGTACCGCCGGCGGCCCGACGCCCAAGGCGGATCGTTCCGCGCCAGCAAATGCCATCGTGATCGATGGCATGATCTACGTGATCGACTGCGGCAACGGCGTGGCGCGACAGATGGTGAAGGCCGGTCTCGATCTCGGCGCGATCCGTAACGTGTTCCTCACGCACCAGCATTCCGACCACAACGCCGACTACGGCAACCTGTTGCTGCTGGCGTGGGCGGGGCCGTTGCACAGCCGGGTCGATACGTGGGGGCCGCCGCCGCTCAAGGAGATGACCAGGCTGTTCCTGGAAATGAACAACTACGACATCCGCACTCGAATGGCCGACGAGGGTCGGCCACCGCTGGCGCCGTTGATCGTGCCGCACGAACTGACCACTCCGGGCGTCGTGATGCAGGACGCGCGGGTGAAGGTCACCGCCGCCTTGGTGCAACACCCACCGGTATCGCCTGCGTTCGCCTATCGCTTCGATTGCCCCGACCGCTCCATCGTGTTCTCCGGCGACACGCGACCCTCCGAAAACCTGGTGGCGCTCGCGCACGGCGCCGACGTGCTGGTGCACGAGGTGATGTACCTGCCGGCACTGGACAAGCTGATCGCCACCGAGCCGAACGCCAAACGCCTGCGCGAACACCTCCTGGCCAGCCACACCACCACCGATCAGGTGGGGCACATCGCCACCGAGGCCGGGGTGAAGACGCTGGTGCTTTCGCACTTCGTCCCCGGCGGTTACCCGCCGATTCCAGATGAAGTGTGGCGCGATGCAGTGGCGCCGCACTTCAAGGGGCATCTGATCGTGGGGCACGACCTGCTGGAAATCTGAAGTAAGTGGTGCGCAGCGGCCGCACCAGCAGCGGCAACGGCCTGTTGATCAGTTCCTCACGCGCGACTCTCTATGCCGGCAACGGCGAGGAGTTCGTCGCTACGGCTCGCGTCGCCACACAGCAATTGCGCGACACGATCAATCGTCGGTACCGGCGCGGCTGAACGCATTGCGCGCCAGCCAGCACAAGATTTCGATTATCCGGCCGCCGCGGTTTTGGCCGCCTGCAGCATCTTCGCCTTCAGATCCATCGAATCGGCCGCATCCAGCAGCGCACGCGCAAAGCTGCGCACCTCGGCCGGGCGCAAAGCGTACCAGTTACCGGTCTTGCTGGTTTCAGGCACATTGCGACCCGAACGGGACACGCAATGCGGCCGGAAAATCACCATGCCGGTGAGCGATTCCGAGCTGATATCCGCGGAAACAATCTGCATGTGCGTTTCGTCTTCTTTCTTCACCGAACCTCTCCCGGCGGATATCCGCCTGCCCGCAGCTTACGCTACCGGGAGTTCAACGGTTGTTGCGCGTATCGCCACCGGGCTGCGACACACTCAGCCAGCCGCGGAGATGGCTGTCGCGTCGCTGCGTGCCGGCGTTGTCAGCCGGCCGCGTAGCCAGCGCTCGCACGGCGCCGATAGCCAGCGTTCCACCGCCGCACCCAGCAGCCAGCACAGTGGCAACGTCAGCAGGTACCACAGAAAGCCATACCGGTACTCCGCACCGCTGAGCCTGAACAGCCACACCACCGGCGTCACCACAAACATGTGCGTGAGATAGATCTCATAGCTGAGCCGTCCCCACGATCGCAGCCAGTCCAGCGCCCGCCATGGATGCCAGTCTCCGCGGCGCCGACGTTGCTCGCAGGCCAGCAACTGACACAGCGCAGAGAGCGCCAGCAGCAGCATGTAGCCGTCGCGCAGCAGGTGCCACATCACCGCGCCGTCGATCGTCGCCGCCACCAGACCGATTGCACCAAGCCACCCCAGCAAGATGATCGTGCGTGATGCCAGCGTGCGCGTGCGCGATGCCAGCAACGCACCAAGCACGCCGATCGCAATCGCCGACATGCCAGGCAGATAGGCCTTTTCCTGCCAGATCTCGTTGCCGCGCAAGGCGGCGTGCGTCCATGGCATCGACAGCGCGAGCAAGGCCAGCAGAGGTATCAACACCCAGCGCCGGCGCGTCAGCAGACAAACCAGCGGAAAGCCGATGTAGAACACTTCCTCGATCGATAGCGACCACAGCACGTCCCAGTTGCCTGGCAGGTAGCCGGTATGCCCTTCATACCAGTTCAGATGCAGACCGATGACAGCCCAGATGGCACCTGGCAAAGATTGGCCGGGGCGACTGATCGTGTAATCCGGTACTCCCAGCAGATGCAATACGGCGAGTACGGCAACCAGCACCAGCAGGCAGGGCACGATGCGGGCGAAGCGACGCGCATAGAACGCACGCAAGTCGATCCGCTCCAGTCCACCCCAGCGTTGCAGCGCATTGCCGGCAATCAGGAAACCGGAGATGACGAAGAACACGAAAACGGCCTCGTAGCCGTTGTAGTTCAGCCGGCTCAGAAACCACGTCGGCAGAACATCGGCCAGCGCGGTCTTCTTCAGCGGAATGCGCAGGCCGAGATGATTGAGGATGACGAAGAGAATGGACAGGCCACGCAGCAGGTCGATGCCGGGATTGCGAGGCGCCAGGCCAGCCGTTCCGGCGTCCGTTCCAGTCATAGCCGTCATCCGCCCCATGTAATCACCATCCCTCGCCGTGAATCGCGATAATGGTTGGAGTGCCGCGTGCCAGGCAAGCGGCTTGGCAACGTAATGGTGCGGTCAGCACGGCACCGTCATACTTGTTTCCCCCTACGAAAGGATCGACGCGTGAGCCTTTGGTTTTTGATCTTCCTGAGCGTGCTGCAGGGTGTCACCGAACTCTTTCCGGTCAGCAGCCTCGGCCATACCCTGCTGGTTCCCGCCTTGTTCGGCATGCATATCGACAAGCATGCGCCGCAACTGCTGCCGTTCCTCGTCGCACTGCATTTGGGGACCGCCCTCGCGCTGCTGTGGTATTTCCGCACGCGCTGGGTTGCGTTGATCCGTGGTTTCTTCGGCTCACTCAGCGGGCGCCGCAACGATGATGGCCACATGATGTGGGCGCTCCTCATCGGCACGATTCCGGCAGGCCTGGTCGGCCTGCTGCTGGAGAAACGACTCGAGCGCCTGTTCCATGACCTGCGCATCGTTGCGATCGCGCTGATCGTCAATGGCGTACTGCTGTGGCTCGGCGACCGGTTGCAGCGCTCGCGTGTCCATCGCGCCCCGGAAAAGCTCACCTTCCGACAGGCGTTCCTGGTCGGACTGGCGCAGATCGGCGCATTGATTCCAGGCTTTTCGCGTAGCGGTCTGACCATGATTGCAGGCAATGCCGCCGGGCTCACGACAGAAAAGGCCGCCGAATTTTCGTTCCTGCTCGGTACGCCGATCATCCTCGCTGCCGGCCTGCTCGAGGTGCCCAAGCTCTTCCATGCTCCGGACCAGCTCGCCGACGCACTCCTGGGTGGCGTGCTGACGATGATCGCCGCATGGCTGAGCATCCGTTTCCTGATGCACTACTTCGAAGGGCGTGGCCGGCTGGCGTCGTTCGGGGTCTACTGTGTTGTCGCGGGCGCAGCCTTTCTCGGCTGGTTCATGCTGCATCCACAGCCGGTTTGAGCGTGGCCAGCGCTCAGAGCGGCATCATTCATCCGCACCTATGTCCTGCCCCGGAAACAGCACCTCGGTGTAGCCGAACTTGCTGAAGTCGGTAATGCGCGTGGGATAGAGCCGGCCGATCAGGTGATCGCATTCGTGCTGTACCACGCGGGCATGGAAGCCCTCGGCCGTGCGATCGATACGCGCACCATGCGGGTCGACGCCCTCGTAGCGGATCAGCGAGTAGCGGCTCACCGCACCGCGCAGGCCAGGTACCGAGAGGCAGCCCTCCCAGCCTTCCTCCATGTCCTGCGACAGTGGCGTGATCACCGGGTTGAGCAGGATCGTGCGCGGCACCGCAGGCGCATCGGGGTAACGCTCGTTGCTGTCGAAGCCGAAGATCACCAGCTGCAGGTCGATGCCGATCTGCGGTGCGGCGAGGCCGACGCCATCGGCGGCGTGCATGGTGTCGAACATGTCCGCGATCAGCGCGTCGAGTTCCATGCTGCCCAGCATCGCGTCGGGTACCGGTGGGGCAATGCGCAGCAGGCGCGGGTCGCCCATTTTCAGGATGTCGCGGATCATGCAAACCTCACAATCAGATAGCGTCCACCCACTGATTGTGGCTTTCGCAGCGTGAATACAAGCCCATGCATGCATTCCCATCGCTCCGGCATGGGCGGAATGATGGGAATGGCAACGATCCGGCGATCAGCCGCCGAACACTTTCTTCAGCAGATCGCTGCTGCGCGGGGGGATTGTGGCGGATCGACTGCTCCTCTTCACCGATCATGGTGAACAGGCCATCCAGCGTCTTGCCAGTCACGTAGTTGTCCAGATCGATCGGGCTGCCGCCGCTACTCGACTTGTGCCCACCACCGAGTGTACCCAGTGCGCTCAACTGTCCACCACCAGCGGCCATCACCGGTAACGTGACAAGAACGAGGATGAGGCCAAGCAGGCCGTGACGAACGGCAACACGCACGACGAACTCCTGTATGCCGATGGTTACCCGAGTGTACGCGGGCAACATGCCGCCAGCATGTCCCCACACCAGCGGCTGCTACCGCAGCCCCGCTGGCTTTGCTACACGATGCGGGTCAACCGTCGGGCTAACCGGCGGCAGTCGGCGCCCCGATCGGCAACACCGTGCGCTTGTGCGCCTCGTTGATGACTTCCGCTGCAGACAGGTAGAACGCCAGTACCGCAGTAATCAGGCCACCGTAGCCACCGGCGACATGCAGCGCGCTCATGCCGGTCCATTCGCCGGCCGCCAGCAGGAAGAAGGTGATCCACAGAGCCAGGAACACAAGCTGCAGGGCTCGCGCGGCGGGAAATGTGGCCACCCACATGTAGAGCGTGAACACGCCCCACATGAAGAGGTACCAGCCAACGAAGGCGCCCGGAACCTTGTCGTGCAAAAACAGCACGAACAACGCAAACGACCACCAGAACGCGCCGTAGCTGAGGAAGGCAGTGGCGCCGAAGGTATTGCCGCGCGGCAGCTCCATCGCGCCGGCAATCATCTGCACGGTGCCGCCGTAGGCGAGCGCAACGGCCAGCACCATGTTCATCGCATCGCCGGTGAACCAGCCAGCGTTGATCATGCTGAGCAGCCATGTGGTCAGCGCGAAGCCGGCCAGGCCCAGCGGCGCCGGATTGGCGAATGTCGGTTGCGTGCCCGTATTGCTCATGCGTCGTCTCCCCAGTGGATGGATCAGAACAAGCACCTGGCCATTAGCCAGGCGCTTGCCGTCGAACTCAGAAGTGATACAGCGCGCTGACGCTGACCTGGTTGCCTTCGGTCATGATGCGGTTGCTGCCATTGGTCGTGGAATCGAGCTTGCCGTACAGCCACTCCACGCCGAGCTCGTAGGCGCCGCTGGCGTAGTCCACATTCACCGCCGTCTGGCGGTTCTCGAGCAGGCCGGTCGCGCCGTTACCCATCCAGCGGATCACGTCGTTCGTGTTGGGTTTGCTCATGCCGTAGAACGCGTTGGCGCTCCAATTCGGCGTGAAGTTGTAGCCCGCCTGCACATAGCCGCCGGTGTCCTTGATGTCGCCGAACTGCGACAGGTCGCCGAAGATCTCGCCAAGGCCCCTGCCCGAATAGGCCGAGGCCCTGAACACCCAGGGGCCGGGCTTCCAGCTGCCGCCGACCTCGTAACCCACGCTCTTCACCTGGGACTGGATCGGTGCCGCCGCGGTATTGCCCACGCCGCGCAGGTCGACCTGGCTGTAATGCGCCACGGCATAGGCGAGCCAATTCTTGTCCTGCACGTGCAGCCGCGCCTCGATCTGCGGGCGGAAACCGACGTTGCCTGCCGTCAGGTAATTGGTGTTGTTCACGGCACCATCCGGGCCGTTCCACGAACCCTCGAATGCGCCCAGGTCCAGCCGCCAGATCGGGCCCGACGAACCGTGGTTGAGCTCCTGCATCCAGATCACGCCGGGGAAGCGCCAGCCGACCACGCCAGTGCCGTAGCCCAGCGGGAACGCGATATGCGCAAGCGATGGCGCCAGATTGTCCAGCGGGAACATCAGATCCCACTGCTGGCCGACCTGTACCGTGCTGCCGGTTTCGGGATTGCTGAAATCCATGTAGGCCTGGCGCAGGCGCGGTATCGGTTGCTGCTGGCTGTAGGCACCGGTGCCGTTATTGCCGCCGAAGAAATCCATCTCGATGCGGCCGCCGCCGACCCAGTCGCCGGCGAACTTGGCGCCGCTGAAATCAAGCCAGAAGCGCGTGTTGCGCACATCGACGCCGCTGAGCGAACCGTTGGCACCACCTGCCGCCGGATATTCGGCATTCTGGCCGTTGCCGTAGGTGAAGCTCTTGCTCTGGCTGAAGGCGGTGGCATCGATGAATCCGTGCAAGGCCACCGATATGCCGGGTGCGCTGGTGAAGGTCGGGGAAGCTTGCGTGGCCGCAGGCGCGGCCGCCACATTCTGCGCAGACGCGGCCGGGACTGATGCCGGCTGCGCGGACGCGGCTTTCTGCGCCTGGATCATGCCCTTGAGCTCGGCCACTTCCTGTTCCAGCTGATCCACGCGCTGTTCGAGCTGCTGCTGGCTCTCGCTGGTGCCGGTCGTTGCCTGTGTCTGCGCCTGCGCCGCCAGCGGCAAACCCAGGGCACACGCTATGCTGAGCGCGAGCAGTTTGCCGCAGCGTCGGTTGCTTGACGTAGTCATGTCTGCCTCTCCCCAGGGTCAATGATCGACTGGAGCATGGCCATGCCGCGGGGCGGCGCCTATTGGCCAATGGTCGAAACTCGACCAAAGTCGAAGCAGGCTCCGTCAGGCAACCGCTTACACTCAAAGATCTGATACCAGCGCACCCGCGCGCGACGGCCCGCTTCGCATCACTAGACTTCCGCAGGAGACATGCAATGTCCAAGCTCTACCCGGTCAACCCCGCGTTCGCCGCCAAGGCACGCCTCAGCAAGGCCGACTACGAGCGCCTGTATGCCGAATCGGTGCAGGACCCGGACGACTTCTGGGGTCGCGTCGGCCAGCGGCTGGACTGGCTCAAGGCACCGACGAAGATCAAGGACGTCTCGTTCGATCCAAAGAATTTGCATATTCGCTGGTACGAGGACGGCCAGCTCAACGTGTCGGCGAACTGCCTCGACCGCCACCTCGCCGAACGTGGCGACAAGACCGCGATCATCTTCGAGGGCGACGATCCGAACGACTCGCGCCGCATCACCTATCGCGAGCTGCATGCGGAAGTGTGCAAGTTCGCCAACACGCTGAAGCACCTAGGTGTGGCTAAGGGTGACCGTGTGGCGATCTACCTGCCGATGATTCCCGAGGCAGCGGTGGCGATGCTGGCCTGCGCACGCATCGGTGCGGTGCATTCGGTGGTGTTCGGCGGCTTCTCGCCCGATTCGCTGGCCGGGCGTATCGCCGATTCGGCCTGCAAGCTGGTGGTGACCGCCGACGAAGGCGTGCGCGGCGGCAAGCGCATCGCGCTGAAGGCGAACGTGGACGCGGCGCTGGAACGCCCCGGCACCAACAGCGTGGAAACCGTGGTGGTGGTACGTCGCACCGGCGCCGCGGTGCCGATGCAGTCCCCGCGCGACCGTTACTGGCATCACCTGATGGACGGCCAGTCGGCCGACTGCCCGGCCGAGCCGATGGAGGCGGAGCACCCGTTGTTCATCCTGTATACCTCCGGCTCCACCGGCAAGCCGAAGGGCGTACTGCACACCTCGGGGGGTTATCTGGTCTACGCCAGCTATACGCACGAGCTGGTGTTCGACCTGCGCGAGGACGATGTCTACTGGTGTACCGCCGACGTGGGCTGGGTCACCGGCCACAGCTACGTGGTGTACGGCCCACTGGCGAACGGCGCCACCACCGTGATGTTCGATGGCGTACCGAACTACCCGGATTACAGCCGCTTCTGGCAGGTGGTGGACAAGCACAAGGTAAGCCTGTTCTACACCGCGCCCACCGCGATCCGCGCGCTGATGCGTGAGGGCGAGGCGCCGGTAAAGAAGACCTCGCGCGCGTCGCTGCGTCTGCTCGGCTCGGTCGGCGAGCCGATCAACCCGGAAGCATGGGAGTGGTATTACCGCGTGATCGGCGACGAGCGCTGCCCGATTGTCGATACGTGGTGGCAGACCGAGACCGGTGGCATCCTGATCACGCCGCTGGCCGGCGCGATCGACACCAAGCCCGGCTCCGCCACGTTGCCGTTCTTCGGCGTCAAGCCCGCGATCGTCGATGCGAACGGCGAGGTGCTGCAGGGCGCCGCCGAGGGCAACCTGCTGATCACCGATTCCTGGCCGGGCCAGATGCGCACGGTGTATGGCGATCACCAGCGCTTCATCGAGACCTATTTCAGCGCCTATCCGGGCAACTACTTCACCGGCGATGGTGCACGTCGCGATGAGGACGGCTATTACTGGATCACCGGCCGCGTCGATGACGTGATCAACGTCAGCGGCCATCGCCTCGGCACGGCCGAAGTGGAGAGCGCACTGGTGTCGCATCCGAGGGTGGCCGAGGCGGCGGTGGTCGGTGCTCCGCATGACATCAAGGGCCAGGGCATCTACGCCTTCGTCACCCTGATTGCCGGCGAACAAGGCAGCGACGAATTGCGCAAGGAACTGATCGCCTGGGTGCGCAAGGAAATCGGTCCGATCGCCTCACCGGATTATCTGCAGTGGGCACCCGGCCTGCCGAAGACGCGTTCCGGAAAAATCATGCGCCGTATCCTGCGCAAGATCGGCGAGAACCTGCCCGACCAGCTTGGCGACATCTCCACACTGGCTGACCCGGGGGTGGTGAAGAGTCTGGTCGACGAGCGACTGATCAAGTAACGCAGCCCTGCCAGTCCTGCTTGCAGCCCCTCCCTCTGCAGGCAGGACTGGATCAGGGTTGCACCTGGTCTTGCTTGATGTAACAAGGCTCGATGTAGCAAGGCTCGATGTAGCATGGATGTCCTGATGTCCGATGTACTGATCGCCGATGACCACCCGCTGTTCCGCGATGCCCTGCAGCGCGCGGTACTCAACGCGATGCCGTCGGCGAAGGTGCACAGTGCGGACAGCGTGTTTAGCTTGCTGACGTTGATCGAGCAGTATCCCGACGCCGACCTGCTGCTGCTCGACCTGCACATGCCCGGCGCGCGCGGCTATTCCGCGCTGGCGCATATCCGCGGCCAGTACCCGGGGCTGCCCACCATCGTCGTCTCCGGTCATGAGGAAGCACGGGTGGCGCGCCGCGCACTCGCGCACGGCGCCGCGGCCTACATTCCCAAATCCACCCCGGGCGAGGACATCGTGCGCGCGATCCGCGCCGTGCTCGACGGCGACGTGTGGTTGCCGCACCAACTGCTCGGTGGCAACACCGAACTGAAACCCGACGAAGCCGACGTCGCCGCCCGCATCGCCGCGCTCACCCCGCAGCAGTTCCGCGTACTCACCATGCTCGCCGAAGGCCAGCTCAACAAGCAGATCGCCTACGACCTCGGCGTCTCCGAAGCGACAGTCAAAGCACACATGACCGCGATCATGCGCAAGCTCGGCGTCAACAACCGTACCCAGGTAGCACTCGCTGCCAGCCAGCTCGCGCTGGAACCGGGCAAGATGCAGCCGTTGCCAATGGATGACGAGAGCGTCGACAGCTGAGTGCGCTGTTTGCGTATTAGCGTGATGCCGACATCGCTGGCGAATAAAGCATAAAAATTTCTCTGCTTGACGGTCTGCAGCTGGAGCCTGAGCATCTGGTGCTATCCCACGAATCCGGGGTCTATTAGGCGTTAGGCTCAGCATGCCTCCACTCGTTCGCTACTTTTCAGAGAAGAACGCAAGAGCCTTTGTTGAAAGCGGAGATGTTCTGTTCCGAGCGCTGTCGTACTTCCGAGACTATGAGGACAAAGGAGTTCGTGCCGATGAACATGAAGGCACTCTTGTTCATCGCCCTTTTGATGGACTGAAAGCAACTCTAGTTACAAGCGGGGAGTCTATCGCTTTGCCATATAGGTTGGAGTCAACGGCCAAGGAAGACGAAATCTTTGTTTACTGCATGAGCACGGAGCTTTCCTCCAACATTGCTCAACGCTTCGAGGCTGAGGTAGCTGTTGAAATTCTTGAACCCATAAAGTTCTTGACCCGACTCCGGTCTTCTCTGTCTTTACGGCGACACCTCCGTGCCGACCAACTCATCCATCAGCAGGTGCGCTATTACGAGTGGCACGAACCGCCCATCGTTGACTGGGCTCTTCCAGAGCGCATTGCTATGCGAAAGCCAAAGTCATTTGAGTGGCAGAGCGAGTATCGCTTCGCCGTGCCAGTAGGAGACGCTTTCCGTGTTGAGAACGTAAGCCTCAAGCTTGTACCTTTGGATGCACAGCGTCTGCCGCGAGCCGAGTCCCATCCCCAGCTTTTACTGAGACTAGGAAGCCTTTCGAAAATCTGCAGAGTGCATAAGCTATGAAGCGAAACCTAGTCGTTCATTGCACCTGACTGCCTATGGGAGCTGGTGAATTCAAGCGTTACCCGCTCGGCTGGCACTCTTGTCTCCCTGCTTCCGCAGCAAGGAAGTAAGCAACGCACGCAGCGCGGCGGGCTTGACCGGCTTGTGCAGCAACGGATAACCCAACGCACGAGCACGCTGTTTCAAATCGTCGCTGCCATCGGCGGTGATCATCGCGGCGGGCGGCAGTTGCGGGAACAGCACGCCTAGTTGCTGCAGTGCCTGCAGGCCATCGATGTCATCGGCGAGGTGGTAGTCGGCCAGGATCAGGTCGACCGGGCCGTGGCGCAGTTCGGCTTCGGCCTGCACCACGTCGATGGCGGTGCGGCAGTCCACGCCCCAGCGCTGCAAGAGTGCGCGCATGCCGTCGAGGATCGCTGCATCGTCGTCCAGGCAGAGCACGGTGAGCGGCAGCCGTTCGAGCGAACCGGCACTCTGCGATGCCCGCATCGGGCGCGGTTCGGCCATGCCACGCGGCGCGCTGATCGCGAAACAACTGCCGTGCTGTTCGCGCGAATGCAGGCTGAGCGGGTGCTCCAGGATGTTGGCGATGCGGTCGCAGATCGACAGGCCCAGGCCCAGGCCTTTCTCGCCCCACGGCGACGGCCGTTCCAGCCGCTGGAACTCGCCGAAGATGCGCGCCTGCTGCTCGGCCGCGATGCCGGGGCCGCTGTCCCACACTTCGATGCGCACCTGCGTCCCGTCGCGGCGTGCACCCAGCAGCACGCCACCGGTGCGGGTGTAGCGCAGCGCATTGGAAAGGAAGTTCTGCAGCACGCGGCGCAGCAGTTGCGGATCGCTGGTTACGGCCAGCCGGGTCGGCACCACGCGAAGGCACAGGCCACGCTGTTCGGCCACCACTACAAACTGCGCCTTCAGCGAATCGAACAGATCGGCCAGCGCGAACTGGGTGATGTCCGGACGATAGCTGCCGGTATCCAGACGCGAGGTATCGAGCAGCGTGTCGAGCAGATCCTCGGCTGCACGGAACGAGGCGTCGATGCGCTCTGCCAGCTGGCCGGCTTCGACATCCAGCCCCGGATGATGGCGCAGCGCGGAGGTGAACAGCCGCGCCGCGTTCAGTGGCTGCAGCAGGTCGTGACTGGCGGCGGCGAGGAAGCGCGTCTTGGACACATTCGCCGTTTCGGCGATACGCCGGGCCTGTGCGGTGGCGGCCAACGCCTCGCTGAGTTCGGCCGTGCGCTGGTCGACGCGTTGCTCCAGCGTCTCGTTCACTTCGATCAGCGCGCGCTCGGCACGCTTGTACGCGGTGACATCCGAATAGGTGGTGACGTAACCGCCGCCGGGCAATGCGCTGCCACGCATCTCGATGGTGCTGCCATCCGGGCGGATGCGCTGGAACAGATGCGCCGAGCCGGCGCGCATGTGGCCGATGCGCTTGGCCACGTGCCCCTCCACCTCGCCCGGCCCACATTCGCCATGCTCGGCATTCCAGCGGATCAGGTCGGCCACCAGCACGCCGACGTAGACCATGCCGTCGGGGTAATCGAACAGCTCCAGGTAGCGTCGGTTCCACGCCACCAGGCGCATCTGCGCGTCGACCACGCTGATGCCCTGCGACACGTTCTCCAGCGTGGTGGAGAGCAACTCGCGGTTGAAGCGCAGTTCCTGCGATGCCTCGTCCATCAGCGCCATCGACTCGGCGATATCGAGTCCGGAGCCGGATAGCACCCCCATCAGGAGGTGCCGCGCGCTGGCAGCACCGACTGCGCCGGCGAGCAGACGTTCGGTGTGCCTGACCAGCGCACGGTCGGCGGATTCGCCCGGCTGCAGCGGCCTGTCGCGAAGTTTGGCGTAATCATCGAACGCGCGCTGGGTACTGCGTGCGCCGACGATGCGCTCGGCGATCATGCGCAGGTCCGCGACCGCCACGCGGCCGCGCCAGTCACCCACGTCGCGGCTGTTCGTGGCGAATGGGGCGATGAACATCGCCGCGTGCAGGCGCTCCTCCAGGCTTGGCCGCCAGCGCAGCGAGATGAACACCAGGCAGCCCACGTTGATCAGCAGCGACCAGATTGCGCTGTGCAACACAGGATCCCCGCCATCGCCATGGAACAGCGCCTGCGGGCGCAGCCATGCCAACCCCAGCGGACCGCTGTGTAACCAGGGCGCCGTGTGATCCACGGCGGGCAGCAGCAAGGTATAGACCCACACCAGGAAGCCGGCACCGAGGCCGATCGCCACGCCACGTCGGCTGGCGCCACGCCAGTACAGCGCCGCTACGATCGCCGGCGCAAACTGCGCCACCGCAACCAGCGAGAGCAGGCCGGTAGCTGCCAGATTCTCCACGTCGGCGGCCGCACGGTAGTAGGCGTATGCGATCAACGCCAACACCACGATCGCGCAACGACGCACGTACAGCACCACCTGCGAAAGATCGCTGCGCTGCTCCAGCCGCAGGCGGCGGATGCGCAGCAAGGCCGGCATCACCAGGTCGTTGCTGATCATGATCGACAACGCCACGGCCGACATGATCACCATGCCGGTGGCTGCCGAAAAACCGCCGATGTAGGCCAGCAGCGCGACAGCGTGGTTGCCGAGTGCCAGCGGCAGGTTCAGCACCCATGCGTCCGCCGCGCCATCGCGTACCGATGGAAACAACGCGCCGGCCGCCACGATCGGCAATACCGCCAGACTGACGATTACCATGTAGGTCGGAATCATCCAGCGCGCATGCCGCAGATCGTTCGCGTCCTCGCATTCCACCACGCCGATCTGGAACTGCCGCGGCAGGCAGAACATCGCGCAGAAACCGAGCAGCGTCTGCGCAATGAAACCGGGCGCCAGTACATCGCCGGTGTGTTCGACCGGCAATTGCAGGCTGGTGATCAAGCCCGGTCCATGCCACCACGCGTACGCCGCCAGCGCCACGAAGGCGAGCAGCTTGATCAGCGATTCGAGCGCGAGCGCCAGCATCAGGCCATGATGATGCTCGCTGGCATCGATGCTGCGTGTACCGAACAGGATCGCAAACAACGCCAGCAGCAGCGCACACCACAATGCCGTGTCGCTGCCGGGCGACATCGGTGCCGACGCGGCAACGCCGCGCAGCACGTCGTACGACATCGCCACCGCCTTGAACTGCAGCGCGAGGTACGGCACCACGGCGGTGACCGCGATCACCGCCACCAATGCGGCCAGACCGTGCGACTTGCCGAAGCGCGCACCGATGAAATCGGCGATCGAGGTGATGTTGCGCTGGCCGCCCACCCGCACCAGTCGTTGCAGCAGGCCGAAGCCGAACACAAACAGCAGCAACGGGCCCAGATAGATCGGCAGATAGGACAACCCGGACCGCGCCGCGGTACCGACCGCGCCATAGAACGTCCACGACGAGCAGTACACCGCCAGCGCCAGCGCATACACGATCGGTCGCAGCCGCGGCTGGCGCGGATACAGCGGCCGCCGGTCACCGGCCCAGGCCACGAGGAACAGCAGGCCTACGTAGAGCAACGAGACGAGCAGCAACAGCCAGCCGGCGATCAAACGAATTCTCCCGTGGCAGTGGTTCCGCATCCCGGCGGCTTGTGCGCGGAGCTACCCGTCCGGCAGCCCGCACCCACGCAGACGAGCGACGGCCGGATCCGTCGAAAGTAGCAGAGCTCCCGCGGGATGACGAGGTTCGTATCCGGCGTCTGGAATATCGCAATGACCAGGGGCGCAAGGCATTACAGGCATTTGAGGTGTTTGCGCCATGACGCGCTGCGGCGTCAGGTGCGGTCCAGGGGCATTCGACCAATGGCTAATCCCCATGGCATTGACCCCGATCGGCGCCGGGGAGACTCTTGCAGGGACAGCCGGAGAGTTTCCACATGCACAGTGCAGCAATCAAACCCAGTCCAGCGGCCAGGATCATGTGGGTCGCCATCGCGATCGTGGGCGCGTTCTGCCTCGGCGTGGTGGCTCTGCGCCGCGGCGAGCCGATCAATGCGATCTGGCTGGTCGCCGCGTCGATCTCGATCTTCGTGATCGGCTACCGTTTCTACGGCAAGTTCATCGAACACGCCGTGCTGCAGATGGATCCGAGCCGCGCGACTCCAGCCGTGTTGCGCAACGACGGCCTCGACTACGTGCCCACCGACAAGTGGGTGGTGTTTGGCCATCACTTCGCCGCAATCGCCGGCGCCGGCCCCTTGGTGGGGCCGGTGCTGGCCGCGCAGATGGGCTACCTGCCTGGCACGCTGTGGATCCTGTTCGGTGTGGTATTCGCTGGCGCGGTGCAGGATTTCATGATCCTGGGACTCTCGCTGCGCCGCGATGCTCGCTCGCTCGGTCACATGCTGCGCGAGGAACTGGGGCCGGTCGCCGGTGTGGTAGCGATGTTCGGCGTACTCGTATTGATGATGATCGTGCTGGCGGTGCTGGCGCTGGTGGTGGTCAAGGCGCTCACGCACAGCCCGTGGGGCACCTTCACAGTGGCCGCCACGATCCCGATCGCGCTGCTGATGGGCGTGTACCTGCGCTGGTTTCGCCCGGGCCGGATTATGGAAGTGTCGATCATCGGCCTGGTGCTGCTGCTGGCCTCGATCTGGTTCGGCAAGACCGTGGCCGACTCGGCCACGCTGGCGCCGCTGTTCGACTTCGACGCGAAGGCGCTGGCGTGGCTGCTGATCGCCTACGGCTTCTGCGCCTCGGTACTGCCGGTATGGCTGCTGCTGGCACCGCGCGATTACCTGTCCACCTTCCTCAAGATCGGCACCATCGCGCTGCTGGCGCTGGCGATCTTCCTCTCCGCACCGACCCTGCAGATGCCGGCGGTAACCAAGTTCATCGACGGTACTGGCCCGGTGTTCCAAGGGGGCCTGTTCCCGTTCCTGTTCATCACCATCGCCTGCGGCGCGGTATCGGGCTGGCATTCGATCATCGCCTCCGGCACCACACCCAAGCTGCTCGCCAACGAAGGTCAGGCACGCCTGGTCGGCTACGGCGGCATGCTGATGGAAGCGTTCGTGGCGATCATGGCGTTGATCGCTGCCTCCTCGCTGCACCCGGGCGTGTACTTCGCGATGAATTCACCGGCCGCCATCGTCGGCAGCACCGTTCAGGGTGCCGCCACCACGATCAGCCAATGGGGCTTCGTGGTGACCCCGGATGAGTTGCTGCGGACCGCGAAGAACATCGGCGAATCCAGCATCCTCGGCCGCGCCGGCGGCGCCCCGACCCTGGCCGTGGGCATGGCGCAGTTGCTGCACAACATCATCCCAGGCGGCAGCATGATGGCGTTCTGGTACCACTACGCGATCCTGTTCGAAGCGCTGTTCATCCTCACCACGGTCGATGCCGGCACCCGCGTCGGCCGCTTCATGATCCAGGAGATCGCCGGGCTGATTCACAAGCCGCTGCAGGCCACCGAATCGTGGACCGGCAACCTGCTTGCCACTGCGATCTGCGTGGGCCTATGGGGCTATTTCCTCTATCAGGGCGCGGTCGATCCGCTCGGCGGCATCAATACACTGTGGCCGCTGTTCGGCATCGCCAACCAGATGCTCGCCGCGATCGCGCTGATGCTATGCACCGTGGTGGTGGTGAAGCTGAAACGCGAGCGCTACGTGCTGGTGCCGGGCATCCCGGCGATCTGGCTGATCGTGTGCACGCTCACCGCCGGCTGGGAGAAACTCAGCGGCCCGATCAGCTTCACTGCCGCCGCCAACAAGTACTCGACGGCGATGCAGCAGGGCCAGTTGCTGGCACCGGCCAAGACGCCAGCCGCGATGCAGCAGATCGTCACCAACAACTATGTCGACATGACACTTACCGGGCTGTTCATGCTGCTGATCGTGGCTATGCTTGGCTTCTCGCTGCGCGCGCTGATCCGCGCATGGCAGACCAATCACCCGACTGCGCACGAAGAACCTTACGTGGCACTCAGCAGCGTCGCCAGTTGAGGACACCGTCATGAACAGGTCGATGCAAATGCTTGAATCGGGCTGGAAGTGGGCGGTACAAACCGCCCGCCTCTGCTGCGGCGTGCCCGATTACGAAGTCTACGTGAAGCACCTGCGCGAACATCATCCGGAACGCGAGATACCCAGTTACAAGGAGTTCTTCCGCGAACGACAGGTGGCGCGCTACAAGGGGACTGGCGGGCGCTGCTGCTAAAAGCGGCACTCTGCCGTCGTCCCGCGAAAGCCAGGCTCCACTTTGCTGTAAAGCCAGGCTCCACTTTGCTGTCGCGAAGGGAAAATGGACGACCGCCACGCTGTTGATGATGCGATCCCGGCGTTCGCCGGAATGACGACGAGGTAATTTCAGGCGCCTTCGTCGTGATGCTTTTT
>Ga0302311_10000245_pt1 | contig 69472 bp, 66 predicted proteins | sample III_Palsa_N1_3_FD_200449 | JGI IMG/M metagenome (GOLD analysis project Ga0302311, IMG submission 200449) | Peat permafrost microbial communities from Stordalen Mire near Abisko, Sweden - III_Palsa_N1_3 | ecosystem: Environmental > Terrestrial > Soil > Palsa > Peat permafrost | place: Sweden... | reverse complement strand
GCGGAAGAAGTGCGTGTGATGCGCGACTACATCGAGATCGAGGCGACGCGGTTCGGACATCAGTTGAACTTCCTCGAGTCAATCGATCCGTCCCTGCAGGCTGCGTTGACGCCGAGTTTCATTCTTCAGCCCCTGCTCGAGAATGCGATCAAGCATGGACTGGGCGACAGCGTTTCAAAGATGACTGTTGAGCTTGGCGCGGCGCGCGACGGGCGCCAAATGGCGTTGTGGGTCCAGGACAATGGATCGGAACAGCTAACGCGCCCGAACAAATCGACCGGGTTGGGCCTCGAGAATGTCCGCTTGAGACTCCAGGCGCTCTACGGCCAGGGCGCGAGCATGACCACCGAAAACCTCGCGCCCCTCGGCTTCAGGGTCACGCTCAGGCTTCCCCTGGTTTTCGCGTGACAACGCCCTTGCGAGCCGTGATCGCCGACGATGAGCCGCTGTCGTTGCGGCGGCTCGAACTCGGGCTCAGTCACGTGCCCGGCGTTCAGCTCGTGGGATCGGCGTGTAACGCCACGGACGCCCGTGATCTCATACGAAACGAGCGCCCGGATTTGGCTCTTCTCGACATAAGTATGCCTGGGTCGGATGGACTCGAGCTTGCCGCCGAATTTGTCGGAGAAGGCGCGACCGAGCTGATTTTCGTGACCGCGCACAGCCAATTCGCGGTCAAGGCGTTCGCTATGGCCGCCACCGACTATCTTCTAAAGCCGCTGGATTTCAACCGGCTCGGCGACGCCATCGAACGCGCACGAGAGCGGATCATGGCCAGGGAGAGTTCCGCTCTGCTCGCCGAGGCGATCGCGCAGGCGGAATCGCTCCGGGCGATGACCGCGGCAGACGTCTATGAGCGAGAGCTTTGGATCCAGGAACGCCACGGGCGGGTGCGTGTTCCGCTGCATCAGGTCGTATGGTTCGAGGCCGAGCGCGACTATGTGCGGGTTCACACGTGCGAGCGATCCTACCTCATGCGCCGCGCGCTCCAGGACCTTGCCGACCGTCTGGATTCCTGCCGTTTCCTGAGGCTCCATCGCTCGGCTCTGGTGAACAGCGATAAGATCTCTCGCCTGTTCCGCGATACGCGCGGTGGTATGTCCGTCTCGCTGGTTACCGGCGCCGAGGTCCGCGTCGGCCGAAAATATCAAAAGGCGGTGCGGGAACATCTTGGGATTTGATCGCTCGCCCGCCGCTTTGATCGATTCCGGATGCTGCTGGGCGGCTTGGCGCCCCTTGCGCCTCAGAGTCCGTAGTCGCTGTTCTCCACTCGGCGGCGCGCGAGCCACGAATCCCCCAACGACGCCTCGAGCCAAAGCCGGTCGAAGTAAATCCGCAGTTCCGGGAGGACGTCAGGAACAATCTCAAGGCGCTCGTTCACCAGCTCGACGAGCCCGGCCTCGCGAAGCTTCTTCACGTGATGCGAGATCGCCGGGCGCGCCACGGGAAGGCCGTCGGCAAGCTCTCCGACCCTTCGTGGCCTGATCACAACTCTTTCGTATATTTCGCGTCTGGTGGGCTCCGCCAACGCGTCCAAAATTCGTTCTAGATTAATATACATGATATTCGGACCGCGACTTTGTATAGGAAGACAAGGTCAGAAGTACATCTACATAATTTCGCACCGCGTGTGGCGCATGTGGATTTGCAAGATAGTAAAAATGCTCCAGCTTTGAAATCGCGCCAACCGCAATCAGCTTGCGGATTTGATATCTTATTGCATCATAATCTCTTCCGGTCTCTTCAGTTAATGCGAGTGGATCGTGAGGTCGCCGCGATAGGCACTCCAGCACTATTCGTCCCAGGGGGTCCCGCAAGGCATTCAACACCAGCCGCGCCATTGCGATCTCGTCTTTGGGGACCGCCAGCATCTCGGCGACCAAGTCTAAGTAGGTCGTCTCCTGCCAGTTCGATGCTCTGCTTGACGCGCGCGCGACCGAACCAGGCCTCCGGGCTCGGGATTGCGCGATGTTTGCCGCTGCCGAATCCGCCAGCCATCGCGGCGCCTTAGCGTGACGCGGCGGGCGCCCTGTTTCCAGGACGCTCGATGTCAATTCCAGCCCGCTCGAAGTTCCTTGCCGCATGCGACCCAGATTCCTTCAAGACTGGCGATCAGACTATTTCACGCCTCTTCCTTCCATCGTGCATGAACGGGCCCTGGCGCGACTGAAATTCGCCGAATGGTCATCACCGCGCGACGAACGACTGCACGGCCGCGGGTCGCGCCTCTTGGCGGAGAGAGGCGCGGCGCCTAGTATCGGCCCTCTCGAGCGTGATCGGCGAGGCCGCCAACCTCAGATTGTCGCGGCGTGCAATCCGAAAGGCGATGGTGGGTCCGGATCAAGAATCCGAGGATCTCTCTGGGCGGGTTCGCGCGGCCCTCATGGCGCGCGATCCGACCCTTGCTCTCCAGCTCATCGAGCGGGCGACCGGCTCGGCCAACTCCATCGCGCTGCTCCTCGACAAAGTGTCGGCGCTCAGAATGCTCGGCGAGGTTTCTGCGGCGATCGAAGCTCTCGATGCGGCGCTGGCGATCGAGCCGCGCAACTTCGTGGCGCTGCTAACCAAGGGCGCCCTCTTGGAACAGGTGGGCCACCGCAAACAGGCGGCGGCCGTTTACCGGGCCGCGATCGGCGTCGCTCCCCCCGAAACGTCGTTGCCGGCCGAGGCCAGGGCCCTGCTAGGAAAGGCCAGGACGCTCGTCCTCGCGCATTCCGAGGACTTGGCGGCTCATTTGAAGGCGAGCGTCGCCGACTTGCGCGGGCGCTACGCAGGCGAGGATTTCGATCGATTCGACGAGAGTCTGGAGATCTATGCCGGGCGCGCCCGCGCACACAGCCAGCAACCGCTGCTTCTGAACTACCCACGCCTGCCGGCGATCCCGTTCTACGGCAACGACGACTTCCCCTGGCTGAAACGCCTTGAAGCGGCCACCGACGCCATCGCCGAGGAGGTGCGGGGAATCCTCCGGCGCAAGCTGGATGTCTTTGTCCCATACATCGACTATCCGCCCGGCGCCCCCGTGGATCAGTGGGCGGAACTCAATCACAACCCAAAGTGGAGCACCTTCTTTCTCTGGCGGGACGGCGTCCGTCAGACCGAGGCATGCGCGCTCTGTCCCCGTACGGCCGCCGTTCTGGGCGAACTGCCGCTCGCCGACCAACCCGGGTTCTCGCCCACGGTGGTGTTCTCGGTCCTGGACGCGCGCACGCGGATACCGCCGCATACGGGATCTTCCAACATTCGGTTGATCGGACACCTGCCGCTGATTTTACCTGGGCCGGCCGGGTTTCGCGTCGGCAATGTCACCCGGCAATGGCGTCTCGGCGAGGCGTGGCTGTTTGATGACACCATCGAACACGAGGCGTGGAACGACGCCGACGCGCCTCGGGTCATTCTGATCTTCGACGTCTGGAATCCATTGCTCACGCCAGGCGAGCGCGCCCTCGTTGCGGCGATGATGACCGCCAAGAACGCGTTCGAGGCCGCACCCTGAACGCGGCCCTCGACCTCGCCTCGCCGGAGTTCTACCCGCTCCAGGTCGATCTGGAACGCCGGGCTGTTGGCCTCCTGCGACTGTCTGAAGCGGCCTACGCTGAGGCGGGATTCCTTGACGAGCGCCTCCTCGAGACCGCTCCGGACATCGTGTGGGCAGACTGGCCGACGCTCGCGGCCGCGGCGAGGGCCGTCGGTGGGGAGAGTGACTTCATTTTCCACATCGGCCACGTGGGATCGACGCTTATTGCGAGGTTGCTTGGACGGCATCGCCGCGAGTTCGCGTTGCGGGAGCCGGGGCTCCTGCGGAGCGTGGCCGCCTTGCGGGCGGAGGCCGGTTTTTCGGACGCGTTCTTGGTCATGCTCAAGCTCTACGCGCGGGTGTGGCGCCCCGGGCAAAGGAGTCTGGTCAAGGCCACGAGCTTCGTCGCCGACCTTGGGTCCGAAGCGCTCGATTGCTTTCCCTCGGCCAAGGCAATCCTGATGGTCACGGCCCCCCAGGTATTCATAGCCACGCTTCTCGCCGGAGAGGCTAACCGCGCCGAACTTCCAAGGATGACGCGGGTCCGCATGGGCCGCCTGGGCCGGCGCCTTGGCAGGCCCCTGTTCTCAGCCGCCGCCTCGGAAGGCGAAATGGCGGCCGCGGGCTGGGCCTGCGAAATGTGTGCGCTCGCCGATATCGCCATTCGATTTCCAAGCCGAACTCTGTGGCTCGATTTTGATCGATTTCTAGCGGACGCGCCGTTCGGGTTGTTGAAGGTGGCGCGCCATCTCGACCCTGGTTTCGGCGCCGACGACGTCGCGATCATGCTCTCCGGCCCGGAACTCGGCCAATATTCCAAGGCGCCGGAACAAGCTTTCGACGCCGCCCGCCGTCACGAGGTCATCGGCGAAGCCATGCATCGCCATGGTCAGGAAATCCAACGCGGGCTCGCCTGGCTCGACGCTGCGGCTAAGGCCCATCCCGTGATCGCCAGAGCCAGCCAAGTCGCGGCCGCCGCCGGACGCGCATTCAGCCTCGACCGCGGGCGGGGCTGACAGGCATGCCGCTATCTTCAGCCAGGCTCCCCCCACATCCGACGAAGATTGTTTCTCACGAACTGCAGGCGGGTGCGGTTATCCCAGGTCATGCCCAGTCCTTCCAGCGCCGCGACTTCGTCCAGGTGGTAGAGGAGCTCACGGCAGGTGGCGTCCGGAATGGCGCTCTCGATGAATGTCAGTCCGACTAAACGCTCGCCCGAAGTCACCGGCCTCACCTCATGGAGGAAGTGGGACGGGTAGACGACGGCAGAGCCGGGCGCGCCTTTGAAGCTCACGGACGTCGTGCCGAGGTGGATTGAGAGCTCCCCGCCCTGGTAGCTGCCAGGCTCGGCGAGGAACAACGTACACGACAGGTCCGAACGCAGCGGTCGAGCGCCCAACGGCAGGAAGGCCGCGTCGGCATGCGCGCCATAGTTCATGCCGGGGACATATTTCGCCAGCATCGGCGGCGCGATCAGTCGAGGATAGGCGAAGTTGCGGAACGCCTCGTTCCGCTGCAAGGCGCCGGCGATGAGCTTGGAGGCTTCGATGTAGGCCGGATCGGCCTGATCGATCTGCAGATTGTTCTTCACTGTCGAGTGCGGACTGGTGATGCGCCCGTCCGTGAACCGGCACGACGCCGCGATCCGACACAGGCGTTCGACCTCGCCGGCGGTCGCAACGTCAGGAATCTCAAGGAACATCTCGCCGTTGTCCCCTAGTCCGGTGAATAGCCGAAGCGCTCAACCCACGGGGCTAGCATCGGAAGCACAGGCTCCAACGCGAAGCGGTACCGGCGCCACGCTCCTACCCCTTGCGCGCTTAGACCACCAGCAAGCTGGGCTGAGCTTGGCGTCGCCACCCACGCGCCGCGCTTCGCGAAATCAGCTACGGCCGGCTCCCAGGGAAGACCGAGGAAGGCGAGGATCGCCTTCATCTCACCCTCGAAGTCGGCCACCAGGTTTTCGTGCCCTTGAATTCTGACGTCCAGGTGAAGACGTGATTGATAGAGGTCGAAGAGGCGGAACGTGGCGTCGTAGAGTCTCGCGGCGCCGTCCAGGGAAAGGAACTCTATCGTGGTCGGATTGATCACGAACTGACGCCGGAAACAGCTCAGTACGACGTCCCTGGGGTCACGGCGCGGCAATAATATCTTCGCGCCCGGGAAGATCTTGGCGATGATCGGAAGGGCGAGCGTGTTGGTCGGCAGCTTATCGACGAGGCCGGCTTCCTCACCGGGCCAGCCGTAGGCGCGAGCCCGCTCGAAATAGCGCTCCCGATAAATTGCCGCCTCGGTCGAGCTCAGCCGTTCGAGGGCCTCGAGTCCACGCGCGTCCTGGTAGAAAGTGGCGGCGCTTTCCGCGAGCGTATCCTTCTCGTCGATGGTGAACAAAGCCGGATGCATGGCCAGCGCCTGCCCCAGCATTGTCGTGCCAGACCTCGGGAAACCTACCAGGAAGGTAGGCGCGGCCGCTGCCGAGCCTGACGGGACGGCCCATTTCGCCGGATCGACAGCTTCGAACCAGGCCGCCAAGCGCTCAGTCAGGCCCAGACCCCGTTCCGCGCCGGACGCGGCGAAGCGCGGCCAATGAACGGTATGCATCCCGCTTGCGGCGGATTCATAGGCTGCGAAGGCCTCCTGCGGGCGGTTCAAGGCGTCGAGCACGTCACCCAGTTCGCCTTGAGCCACGGCGCGCTCGTGTGGGCTGGCGCGCGCTTCCTCGGTCAGCAGCATTCTCAGGCGCCGTTCCGCCCGCGTGAGCTCCCCTTGAGCCGCTTCGGCCCTGGCGAGCGCCACCGAAGCCGAAAACAGACCGGGCGCGAGCCGCAGCGCGCGCTCGCCGCCCTCGCGGGCCTCCTCCCAATCGCCGCGCCGGCTGGCGAGCTCGGCAAGTGCGCCGAGCGCGGCCGCGTGACCGCCATCGAGACTTACGGCTCGCCTGTAGGCCGCCCTCGCGCCAGCTACATCGCCCAACCCTTCCAGGGCGAAGCCGCGATTGAAGTGGGCCGGGGCGAATTCAGGTTGCAGGGCGATAGCTTCGTCCAGGCGGGCGACGGCTTCGAACCCCCGGCCCAATCGCGCCAAGCAAAGTCCGACGGCGGAGAGAAGTCCGATGTCGCCCGCGGAATGGCTCAGGGCGATCTCGAAGTCGGCAATGGCCGATTCCAGCCGCCCCTCCTGCTGCGCTCGAACGCCGCGCAGACGGTACAACATCTCGTCGCCAAAGCCGGCTGCGAACGCCTGGTCGGTCTTGGCGAACGCCGAAGCCCAGTCGCCCGCCGCGAGTGAGCGGCCGATTTCGGCGCGGGTGGGCGTGAACCTGTCGTCGCACGGCGGCAGGTCCGCGGCGGGATAATGGAAGCGAGCCGCCCATGGCTCCAACAAAGGGGCCACCGGAGCCATCTGCTGCTCAAATCTGCGCCAGGCGCCGACCCCCTTGGCGCTCAGGCCTCCCGCCAACTGCGTGGCGCTCGGCGTTCGCGATTTTCTTGCCCTTTCAGCAAAGTCGCGCACGGCCGGATCCCAGTCCAGCCCGATAAACGCCATGGCCCGGGCGAGGCTGCCATCGAAGTTGGCGACGACATCCTCGTGGCGGACGACGTACATCTCAAGAGAGAGTTTGCTTTCGTACACGGCGGCAAGCCGCATCACCTGGTCGTAGTAACGGGCCGCGGAGCCGAGGGTCAGGAACTCCGCCATCACCTCGTTGCCGCCGAATAGGCGCCTGAAGCAACTGAGCACTACGTCGCGCGGATCACGCCTGGAGAACAGGATTCTGGCCCCCGGAAACAATTTGGCGATCACTGGCAAGGCGACCGTACCGATCGGCAATTTATCGACGACGATCTTGCCGGCCAGTGGCTGGCCGAGAAGCTCGACCGCCCGGCGCCAGTAGATCGACCGGCAGTTGTCGGCGGCGGCGGCGTTCAGCTTGACCAGTCGATCGAGAGCGGCGGCGTCGGTCATGAGATCGCCCGCACAAAGAGACAAGGCGTCGGTTTCTTCGAGGGCAAGAACCGAGGGGTGGAGGGCCAGGGCATTTTCAAGCAGGGTCGTGCCTGATCGAGGAAAGCCAATCAGAAAGACATGACCCGCCGCCTCGGACGTGGTGTCGCCGGGGGCGCCCGTTCTCCATAAATCCGCGCTTGCGGCGCGGAAATAGCTTTCCATGTCGGCCGCGTGCTCCCCGGCCAACTTTCCGTGCGGGCGAGCCTTCGTTTGGCGCGCCATGACAGCGTTGCTGGCGACATAGGCGGCGAACGCCTTGGCCGGCTCACCTGCGGAATCGAGCGCGTCGCCGAGCACGCTCAGAGCCTCCGCGCGGTGGACGGGCACAAGGGTCGGGTAAGCGAGCACCCGCCGGAGGCGGAAGATGGCAAGATCGTCGCGGCTTTCGGCCATTTCCACTCTTGCCAGTGCGATCTCGGCCCCAGGCAGGTTCGCTTTCAGGCGCAGCGCCCGCTCGGCAAACGCGCGCGCGTCAGAAAATCGGCTGACACGCGCGTTGAGGATGGCCAGCAAAGACAGCGGCTCGGCGGCCAGAAGTTTCAGCCGCGCGGCGAACTCGGCGTGCTCGGTGGCTTCTGAATAGGCGTTGAGATTGAGAAATGCCGCGGCTGCCGACATGCGCGCGGCGTAAGACTCCGGCTCGAGCCTGACTGCGGCGTTTGCCGCCTCGGCAGCCTCGGCCCCACGATCGAGAAGCATGAGGCGATCGCTGAACTTGGTCCAGGCTTCCACCTGATCGGGATAAAGGACCGTGGCGCGATGGGCGATGGCGGCGGCGTCCACGAAGCGGCCGTCGCCTTCCAGGCCTTCGCCGACCAACTTCAGAACCAGCGGCTCCTCGCGCCCCTCGCCATAGGCCTTGATCGCCAGATCGATGGCCCGCGCGCGAGTTTCCGAGCGCGCCGCCTCGGACTCGATCTCGTCCAAAGGCGGTGAACGTTCGCGATTGAGCCCGCTCATGAGAGGTCTCTAGGTCGGAACTATATCAAAGGCGATGGTAAGGCGGGGATCTGGGCCCGAGAATGGGACGGTGCCGTGCCACATGTAGGACGGAAACAGCGCCAGCAGTCCGAGCTCCGGTTTGACGAAGTGCTCGGGCGGCAGGGGCGGTTGGGTGCGCACGCCCGGTTCGCCAAACTTCAGCCATCCTTCCGGCTCGCGATCCAAGGCCTGAGGCAGCACGACATAACAGGCCGACGACAGCCAGCCGCGTGGGTGCAAGTGTCCGGCGTGGTAGCCGCCCTCGCGCAGACGAACCGACCATTCGCCGTTAAATTTGTAGCCATTCGTGATGCGTGATCTGAGGGGATCATCGCCCGGTCCGAGCGCCGCAATGTAATGGCGGATCGGCTCGTCCATGGCCGCGAAGAACGCCCGGATCGCCGGATCGTCGCTGAGAGTCAGCCTCTGGCTCGTCTGACTGCCGTGCCGCACGGACTGGCCCACCGGATGCGTGCGAAAGGTGTGTAAGCGACCGAGGCTGACGGACAGATCAGCCAGAAAAGCCTCCAAATTCGGCCAACCCTTGGGGACGTCTATGTGGAAGGTTTTGACCACTGAGTCATAGTCGTAGAGGCGCTCGTATCGAGCATCTCCAGACAATCGCCAGGCCGTGGCCAGGAGACCCAGGACGTGCTGATCGATAGGGTCGGCCGCGTGCATGCGCGCAGCGATCCGCTCCGCCGCGGCCGGCTCGCCGGTGGCGAAATGAGCCTCGCAAAGGGTGCTCTGGGCCACCGCGTTCTCGGGGATCATGTTCACCGCGGCCAGGGCGTGCCGGAGGGCGCGAGGCGGGTCTTGCCAGAGGGAAAATCGGGCGGCGATGACGTGCATCATCGGTTCGGCGTCACCCCGCGCAACCACCGGCGCGACCGCGGCGTAGGCGCCCTCCAGATCCCCCGCCGCCTGCAGCAATTCGGCCTTCTTCAGGGCCAAAGCCTGAAGATTGGGAAATCGAATCCTGGCGCGATCAAGCGCGACAGCCGCCGCCCCGACGTCGTCCGTCCGCATCCAGATCAGTTGGGCCAGTTCTCCGTGAGCCTCCACGTGGTCAGGCCGACGAGCGATGACGGCGCGGTAGGCGTCTTCCGCTTCGGCGGCGCGGCCTTGACCCAGGAGGGCGCGCGCCAGGACAAGCCAGGTCTCCGGCGCGTCAAGTCCCTTGGCGAGCGCGCGTTTTGCGGCCGCTTCGCTGTCGGCGAAGCCCTCCAGGTCGCCGAGGACGCTGGCCAGATTGTGTTCGGCGACCGCGCTCGCGGGCGCGACCGCAGCGGCTCTGGCGTAGGCCGATCTAGCCTCTTCTAGACGCCCCACTGCTTTGAGCGCGGCGCCATACGCGGTAAGTATATGCAAGTCGGCGCTCGCGCGGACCGCCAGCGGCGCAACGGCGGCCAGAGCCTCCTCGGGCCGTCCATGCTCCATCAGCAGATCACTCAACGCATAGACGGTCGAACCCGAGGCAGGGTCGCAAATCAGAGCGGCGCGGAGAGCGCCCTCGGCGCCTCCGCTATCTCCAAGAGCCTTGAGGGCGAGCCCCAACAGCCTGTGACCGTCAGGCAGTTCGGGCTGTTCGGCGACTAAGGCGCGGAAAATGTCGGCGGCCCGGTCAGGCCGCGCGGCGCTCAAGTGTCCAACACCCGCCCGCAACCGCTCAACTGTGCGGGCGGACGGGAGTTCGACAATCATCAATCGAAGCCTGTCAGCTGTTAGAAATCGGCGGTGAGACCGAAAAAGATGTAGCGGCCGAGTGGGTCATAGACTTGCGGGAAGGTGTTACCCGAGCAAACGGTGGCCGGACATTCGTCTGTGCCAATGATGGGTGGGTTACGGTCGAAGATATTGTTGACGCCGACCCGGAAGGTGTAGCGGTTCTTGAAGCGATATTGGCCCACCAAATCAAACCAGTTGAAAGCCTCGATATGGCAGTCAGCGCAACCCGTCTCGCCCGTATCCAGGCTTACCGGCCCAGTATAGCGCCAAGCTACGGAAAGTTCCAGGTTCGGCCATGGCGTAGACCAAGTGACACGCATCTTCGACTTCCAACTCGGCAATGGGCCGGATAGCAGATTGCCGTTGCCCTGGTCAGAGGACGCCTGGCAGGTCAGACCGTATTTGCCGACGCACTCCAGAACCGGGGAGCCGATAATGCCGGTGTAAAACTGATAATCGTGCGTGTAGGTGCCCAGGAAGTTGATGTCGAGACTGCCCCAATCCGGCGCGCCGAAGTCCCTGAAGCCGAATCGGTAGTCGGCGGTGAAGTCGATGCCGGAGGTTTTGATGAAGCCGGAATTCTGCACGATATCGGTCACGTAACCGGAGGTGGGCGCGCCAACAACCGTGGTGCCGAGCCATAGAGAGCCGGTGCTGGCCGCCCGGTGAATGAGGTCGCAAAACGACGCGTCGCCCGTCGCCGCGCAGGTCGCCAGAATGTTGTCGGCGCCGTAGCTTTGAATGACATTGGTGATCTTGGTGTTGAAGTAGTCCACGGACGCCGTGAATCCGTGAATAAGGCTGTGCGGCGTGAACACGATGCCCAGGGAATAGGTGCCCGCGGTCTCTGGCTTGAGATGGGGGTTGCCACCTGTCAGGCCATTGTACTGAGCGGCGGGGTTAGCGACGATATGGCCATATTGAGAGGCCGAAACCCCGGTGTTGGCGCATTGCGCCGGCGAGGGCATGGCCGGCGTGACCGGTCCCGCACACGGGTCTGAGTTGCCGTCCAGCCCGACCGATTGAGGCGTGAACAGCTCGACCACGTTCGGCGCGCGCACCGTGCGGTTGTAGCCGCCGCGGATGCGGAAGTCGTCATTGATCGCCCAGTCGCCTGAGATCTTGTATGTATTGGTCGATCCAATCGTGGTATAGTTAGAATAACGATAACCAAGCTCGGCGCTAAGATTCTTAATGAACGGCACATCTTCGATAAATGGAAGACGTGCTTCGCCGAACACTTCTTTGACCGCATAGGAACCAGATACACTGAGCTTAGGACCGCCCTGCCCGGCCAGATCACCTGTCGAATATTCTTCATCGTAATTGTTCGCGAGCGTCTCACGGCGGTATTCTGCGCCGAGGGCGATTCCGATCCCGTCCGAAGCCCATGGTGACTTGAGGCCATATTGACCCAGATCACCGGTAATCGAACCGCTGACCACTTGCTCTGTATCGGCGCCCTCTTCCAATCCGGGGGCGCTCAGGAAGTCCGTCTGAGCCGCCGTGACACCGCCTGGAGTCCAAATATTGTAAGGGATGCAGCCACCCGAGAGGTTGGCGCAGACTGCCGTCCCGTTCGGGCCCGGGACGGCGTAGAGGGACTGAGCGAGCTTGGACTTCGATATGTCGTTCAAGAACGACTCACTTAGAAGCGATGTCGCGTATTGAGCATAGACATTGTAGTTCCACCCGGAACCAATATCGCCCTTCATGCCGATGACAGCGCGATAGTCCGTGTGGCGAAGCTCATTAATGCGATCGCCGCCTTCGACGTTGCGTCGCAGGAGTACGAGGCTGTTGTTCACCGCCGTCGAGTTCGGGCCTGTGGGCAAACCATATTGACCGCAGACGGCGTGAAGCTCGTTCGCCGACAGCAGCGGATCATTGCAGGGGATGCTGTAGGTGAAGCCAAACACACCGCTGGGAGCGACTTGGGCTACTGTGTTATCGTCCATGAACATGAAGCTGGCGAAGGTCTGCAAAGCCGGGCTGATGTCGTAATGTGAGAAAAAGCCGCCTGTATAACGCTCATCCGACCGCTGGAAATAGTTCAGAGCCCCATAGTTAAACAGTCCCGTTCCGTCGAACGGCTTCAAGTTTCCGGGGTTCGCCGTGTCGAGCGTGTAGACGGGAGCGGATTTGGCCCCGGTCGGAAGTGAGAAGTTCGGCCCATACACAATGAATGTGCCTAGGGCGTCGGTCTCCGAGCCGCGGCAAACGAACCCGTTGCGGGCCGCATTCAGCGCCTGGGTGCAGGCGCTGTAATCCCGAGTGGCTTGGAGCACGGGGTCGGTGTGCCGATAGTCGAGATAGGCTTCGACATTGCCCTTGTCGTCTGGAGAATTCGCCCCAAAGATTATGCTGACGTCGGCGGTATAGCCGTCAACCACATTGCCAGCAGGTGTCGGAAAGCCCGCGGCCCGGGTGGCCGCCTGCGACGCCGAATTGTTGTTGTCGTTTTGATTGAAGCCGTAGTTGACGTCCAGCTGAAGGCCCTGGAAGTTCTTCTTCATCATGATGTTGACGACGCCCGCCACGGCGTCGGCGCCGTAGACCGCCGATGCGCCGGCGGTGTCGACCTCGACTCGGTCGATCAGAGCCGCAGGTACAAAGTTGAGATCGGGCACAGGGTCCAGCGGATCACCAGGTACAAGACGTTGGCCGTCGATCAGCACCAGGGTGCGCTTCGAGCCGAGGTCGCGCAGCGAGACCGTGGCGGTTCCTGAGGCGCCGTTGGCAAGATAGGCGCCCTGTTCGGCGACGACCTGCGGCAGCTGATTGATCAAATCCTCTACCCGGGTCGTACCGGAGAGTTTTAGTTCCTGATTGCTGACCGTGGTCACCGGCGCGATGCTCTTCAGGTTCTTCTCAGGGATGCGCGATCCGGTGACGACCAGCTCCTGCACGGCGGTCGCAGGTGGGACGGCCTGGCCGGCGGGGGCCGCAGCCTGAGCTTGCGCCTCGGTCACGAAAAAGGCCGCCAGGGCGACGCCGGTTATCATAGACGACGCCAGGAGGCGGCTTCGTGCGGACGCGTTGGTCAATTCTGGATCCCCCAAACAGGCAGAGTCTTTTCACCTGGCGGGCCCGTTCAAAATGAACGACAATTTCCATTTGGAACCGCCAACAACCTGCTTGCTACGCCCATATGTTGCAACTATCCAACAAAGTTGCGATCTAACTCTACCACCTAACAACCAGATGTTACGTTTGGGTGACACCGCTTATAGTTTTAGTCAGGCCAATTATTACAACAGATGGAAAAATATTGACCGGAAGAATATTTAAATTGCCGACGGCCGGGGCCGCTGTGGCGTTGACCGCCGGCTCCGTCGTTCGCCGAGCCGGCCGGTGGGACCAAGGAGGTCGGCGACTGGAGCGCCGCCATACCCCAAGCCGCAGCCGCCCCGACTGAGTCCGGGTTTCAATGTCGCGGCGGCACGGACGCGCAACTCCGCCCGCGCCTGATAGGCCTCGGCCCGGAAGAGGCGAAGGGTGGGCCGGCGGTCTGAATTGGGCGCCTCGACGCGGCTCGGCTACCGACGGTCGTGACCTGGAACTCCCTACTTCAGCAGCTCCAACGCCCAACGATCTGGAACTAACTCCTCGCCGTCACGATCCAGACGGCGGCCGGAAACCAGACGCGACCGTCGGTCAGAAATTCCGTGAGTCGGGACCGCACCGCTGTGCGGACCCGGTCTTCGAGTTCGGGGTGTTCGCGCAGCGCGCTGGCGAGCGGGCCGACCCGCAGGGCCAGGTCGGTGGCGCCGTCCAGTTCGGCGCCGCCAATCGGCGCGTTGAGCGGGGCTATGGCGATGTCCTGGAAACCGGCCGCGCGGAGGATGCTCCGCACACGTTCGGAATCGGCGAAAGCGAAGGGGCCTGGCGCGGCGGGGTCGGACGGCTCAGGCGGAGGTAGGAAGGCGGCGCCGGCCTCGCCGGGGGCGGTGAACATTGGATTTTCGCCCATCGGCCGCCAGCAGACGAAGGCAAGCCGGCCGCCTGGCTTCAAGGCCCCGCGGATGTTGGCGAAAGCGGCGGCAGGATCGGCGAAGAACATCACCCCGAAGCGGCTGAAGGCGGCGTCGAATGCGCCCGCGCCGAGATCGCCGGTCTGGGCGTCGAGCTCGCGAAATTCTGGTCCTGGCCTATCGCCGGCTCGCCCACGGGCAACGGCGAGCATGGGCGTCGAGATGTCGACCCCGACGACCCTGCCGGCCGGGCCGGCGATCTTGGCCAGCCGCCAGGTCGTCTGGCCGCAGCCACAGCCGATATCGAGGATCGCTTCGCCCGCCTGCGGGGCCAGAGTCGTCACGGCGCGTTCGCCGAGGGGCGCGAGCTGGGTGTCAAGCTTCTCCTGCAGGGCCGCCCACACCGGGCCGGCGGCCTCGTTCCAGTATTCCGCCTGGGCGGCGTTGGCGCTCACTGGGTTCCTCCCTGTCAGCCTAGCAGGCCGATCTGCGCCTCATGGACGATCTTTCCGCAAGCCCCGGCCAGGCGGCCGGGAACGAGGTTGCGGATTTCGAGGCGCGGATCCTCATCGAGCGTCGGGCAGGCGACCGCGCCTTTCGCGTCGATCAGGGCCCGGAGAGATGGGCGAACGAAGGACGGGACTTCGACCAGGCGGCGGCGCGCCGCCGGATCGAGCCGCGCTGATCGGCCGGCCAGAGGCGCGACGGTCAGGGTCGGTCCCCGCGCGGTGACCTCGAAGCGGCCGTCCCAGACCACGGTCTCGTGGGCCGGCAGGGCCAGAGGCGCGCAGGCCCGGCTGCGGGCGTCGCCGGCTTCGCGCACGACGTGGAGTTGCTCGCCCTCGCGGGTGATGCGCGCACCACCCAAGGTGGCGGCCACAACACCGGCTTGCAGACGCGACGCCAAGCGAGCCACCGCGGCGCTTCTGGGCGGACGCTCGTCTCCTGAGGCGCAGGCTACGGCGGCGCTGAGCTCAGGCTGCGGCGCGGCCCCGGAGATTCTGACATCACCGGCCGGCCCGACCGTCGCGGTCAGGGCGTGGGTGAGGCTCGAGCCCTGTTCAGCCCCGATCTCGAGTTCGGCCTCCTCGAGCAGCGCCCGCGCCCGGGCTCGCGGATGAGCCGGGTTGGCGTTGGCCGGGTCTTCGATCCAGGTCTCGCCGCGCGCCGCCAACCACGCCCGGATCTCCGCCCGGCCGACAGCGAGCAGCGGCCTGGCGATGAACAGGTCGCGGCCCTCGGGCCAGACCGGCGACGGTGACCATGGGTCTGGCGAGGAGACACGAACGCCGCCCACCCGCATGAGCTGTGACTCCCGCACATCGTCGGAGGTGTGGCCAAAGAGGACGACGCGGGCGCCGGCCGCGCGCGCGGCCTCGGCGATCAGGCGATGACGCGCCACCCGGGCGGCCGCGGGTGTCGCCAGCGTCTCACCATCCCAGGTCAGCGTGCGATGCTGGATACCAAGGCGTGCGGCCCGGTCGGCGCACCACGCGGCCCAGCCGGCGCTCGCGGCCTGCAGGCGGTGATCGACGGTGAGGACGACGAGCCGGCGGCCGGCGCCGTCGGCCCAAGCTTTGGTGGCCAGCAACAGAGCAAGGGAATCGCCGCCGCCCGACAACGCCACGGCCAGCGGTCGCGCGACGCCACGATCGAGCCGGGCGTTCAGCGACCCTGAGACCAGACTCTCGAGGTCAGGGCGCTCCACAGGCGGCCTGGGCGCGCAGGGCCTTGGCGTCCTTGGCCACCGACAGGGGGGCCTTGGGATAGCGGCGGCCGAGTTCGCCCAGGGCTCCGCAGGCGTCCTGGTTCTTGTTCATGGCCACCAGCGCCCGGGCCAGGTCGACGACAGCGTCGGGGGCCCATCGGGTCTGCGGCCAGCCGCGGATGGCGCCGATGTCGGCCGTGGCCGCTTCCGGCCACGCCTGGCGCGCCAGCAGGGTCTTGGCCAGAAAATAGTGAGCCTCGGGATCGCGCGGGCTGCCACTGTAGCGGTCGGTATAATCGTGAAAGGCCCCTTCGGCCCCGGTCATGTCACCGGACAGCCAGAGGCTGTGGGCGGCGGCGAACGCCGCTGCGGCGTCGTCAGTCGGGGGTGGGGTGGCCGGCGCGGACCCAGGCGGCGGCGCCGCTACCGGCGCTGGCGGCGGCGCGTTGGCGGCGGCCAGCTTTTGGGCGATGTCGTCGACCTGGGCCTTGAGGGCGGCGTTCTGGGCTTTCAGATCGCCGTTCTCGCTCCGCACCTGATCGAGATCGTGGCGCATCACCTCGAGCTGGCCGTTCATGCCGGTGAGGCTGTGGTCGAGGTCGTTGACGCGATCGGAAAGGGCGCTGATCTGAGCCTGTGTGTCGGCCGGCTGGATGGTCACCGGTTGGCCAGTCTCCCGCCCCTGGAAGACGATGGCGCGCAGCTCGCGCACCACCTTCTCCAGATTGTCGACGCGCTTGGCCGAATGCTCATCGAGGGAGTCGTCGATGGCGGTCTGGGCCGCCGCACCGCCAGCGACCAGCATGGCCGCCAGCAGCGCCAGGAGCGGACGCCGCAACCTCACGTCAGGAAGCGCCGGCTGTAATCGAGGTGTGAGAGTTGCGGTTGTGGGCCCGCGCCTCGTCGCCGTCACCGAGGTCGACGGGGTGCTCCTTGCCATAGGAGACCGTGTCGATGCGCGAGGCTGAGACGCCGCGCTGCATCAGGTAGTCCTTGACGGAATTGGCGCGCCGCGCGCCGAGCGCGAAATTGTACTCGCGGGTGCCGAGCTCGTCGCAGTTGCCTTCGATGCGCACGCGCACGGCCGGATAGCGGCCGAGCCAACTGGCCTGGGCGTCGAGGATCGGGCGGCCGTCGTCGCGGACGGTATACTTGTCGAAATCGAAGTAGACGCGGTCGCCGACGTTGATGACGAAATCGCGCACCGAGCCCGGAATGGGCGCGCCGCCCTGCTCCACGGGGCCTGGCGACGGCGCGGCGTAGGACTGGGATGGCGGGGGTGGCGGCGGGGGCTCATTGGTCGCCACCGGGCCCATCGGCTTGGGGTGCGACGCGCAGGCCGCCATCGCCAGGCTCGCGAGGGCGACAAAGGTGAGGCGGGCGGCAGGAAATGTGAGAGCTTTCACGACGGTAGGGTCCTTCTCTTGCCCAGCTTCTAACCCCCATACGCTCAAGGTGTTCCGCGCGCCATGCGGGGTGTGTCCGTCTTGGAATCACAAGACTTTGACGGCGCCGTGGCGCGCCCGGCCAGGATCACGCCTCGTTGGCGGGCGGCTCGGCCCGTTCGGGGACCAGCAGGGTCTCGACCTGGCGCATCAGCTCGGGGCCATCTGCGCCCTGAATGAGCGGCGCGCCGGCCAGCTGATAGGCGTAGGCCAGAATGGCGCGGGCGCGGGCCTGCTCGGCCGGCGCTCCTGCGTCCGCGAACACTTGAGAGATGTGTTGGAGGCGCAGCTCGTCGACCTCTTCGAGCGTGGTCCGGGCGCGCGGATCGCCGCGGCCCCAGAGGCGAATGGCGAGTTCGACGTTGGCGGCCTGCGTCGCCCGGCGGCCGCGGAAGGGCGCCTCTAGGATATGGCGCAGTCGCTCGGCGGCCGTCCCGCGGTCGTTCCGTTCGATGAGCTCCAGCGTCGCCCGCCGGCGCCAACGCTCGAGGGTCATGGCGAGAAGGGCGTCGCGGTCCTTGAAATGCCAGTAGAAGCTGCCCTTGGTGACTCCCAGGCGCTTGGCCAACACCTCGACCCGCACGCCGTCGACGCCATGGCTGGCCAACTCCGCAAGTGCGGCGTCGATCCATGCGTCCGCGTCCAGCGCGCCCCTCCTGCGGTTTGCCGAAGATTCCTCCGACCGCCGTGCTGTCCCGTCCAAGCTACGCCCTTTGGATACTGAGTTAAGCTTTACTGATCACATGCGACCAGATGCGTCAGGGCAACGGCGTTGGCAATGCCGATCTTGTTTATGTTCAGGGCAGAAGCGCCGACCAGGCCGGATCGGAGGCTTGTAGGGGAAAGGGCGCCGCCTGCGGCGGCCGGCCGGAGATGTCGACCATGGAGAGATGCGCGCCGGCGCCGGGCGCCTGATGGGAATAGATAATCACCCGGCTGTTGGGGGCCCAGGAGGGCCCCTCATCGAGATAGCTGGTGGTGAGCAGCCGCTCGCCGCTGCCGTCGGGCTTCATCACCCCGATGTGGAAGCCGGAGCCTTCCTGCTTGGTGAAGGCGATCCATTTGCCGTCCGGGCTCCAGACCGGGGTCGTATAGCGGCCGCCGCCGAACGAGATTCGGTGGACGCCCCCGCCATCGGCGCCCATCACATAGAGTTCCGGTTCGCCGCCGCGGTCGGAGTTGAAGACGATCTCTCCACCCGAAGGCGAGAATGACGGCGAAGTGTCGATGGCCGGGTCGGTGGTCAGCCGGTGCGTGGACTGGCTGGCGAGATCCATGACGAAGATGTCGGTGTTGCCGTCCTTTTCCACCGAGAAGGCGACCTTGCTCCCGTCCGGCGAGAAGCGCGGCGCGAACACCATGCCGGGGAAATGGCCCAGCGCCTCCTGGCGGCCAGTGTCGATGTTGAGCAGGTAGACCGTCGAGCCGTCGGGCCGCAGCGCCATGTAGGTGATCTCCTGGCTGTTGGAGGAGAATCTGGGCGTGAAGGCGAGCGCCGATCCGTCGGTGAGATAGGAAGGATTGGCTCCGTCCTGGTCCATGATCTCCAGACGCCGCACCGGATGGGCGCGCGTGCCGCTTTCAGCCACGAACACCACGCGGGTGTCGAAGTAGCCGGGGGCGCCGGTCAACTTCTCGTAGACGGCGTCGGCCACCTTGTGGGCGACGCGGCGCCAATTCTCGGGCGTGGAGCTGAACTGCAGGCCGAGCAGCTGCTCGCCGGCGTAGACGTCCCACAGCCGGAAATCGACCCGCAGGCGGCCGTCAGCGTCGCTGACCACCTGGCCGGTCAGCAGGGCCTGAGCGCTGATCGCCTTCCACTTGTCGAAAGTCGGCTGGACGTTGGCGTCGGGGATCTGTTCCTGGAAGCTCGAGGGGTCGAGGGGACGGAACAGCTCGGACCGCGCCAGATCGCCGGCGATCACCTGGCTGATGCGGCCGCCCACGTCCGCGCCGCCGAACGCCGGAATGGCGATCGGCACCGGCTGCGTCGCGCCCTGGTCGACGTTGACGACGATGTCGGCCGCCGCCGGCCCAGCGAGGACGAAGAGCGCGGCTATCGCCGCGAACAAACTGAGGATGCGGACGGGAAGGATCATGACAGTTACCTATTCCTTTGCGGCGCAGGCGGTTTTGGCATGGAAGTTGACGGGGATCGGGAGGCCCCTGAACTGATCCGGATAGGGCGCGGCCTCATGCACGGCGTCGATCGCGCGCCGAGCCGCCGCGGCCACAGCCGGATTGGGGGAATTTTCCAGCCCGCCAGCGTTTACTCGCCCCTGAACCCTGCCGTCGAACCCGACGAGGAACTTCACCGAGATGTCCACGCGATTGTCGACACTGCAGTCCGGGTTCCACAAGCGCTGCAACAGGCCGGCGAGACCGTCCAGATCGCTCTGTGAAATGCCGGTCCCGGCGGCGACGCGGGTTTGGTGCGCCGTCTCGGCCCGGTTCGGTCCGCGGGCGGCGAAGGCGGGCTGCGAGGGGTGGGCGCGAGCCTCCTGGGCGACGTCGGCCTGCAGGCTGCTGAGGTTGAAGTTCCTGGGCTGGGGCTTGGCGCCCACGTCGGCCGCCACGGCCGAGAGATCGAAGGGCTTCGGTTTCGGCCGCACGGGCGTCGGTTTGAGGGCAGGCGCCGGCTTGGGCGCGGGCGGTTGCGGCGCGGGGGGCGCGGCCTTGGGCGCGGGCTTCGGCGGCGGGGCCGGCTCCGGCGGCTTGGCCGCCGGGACGGGCGTCTCGACCTGGGCGGTCTGCTCGACCGGTGCCTGGGCGGCCGGCCGGGAGTCGGTGACCGGACCGGTGGCCACGATATTGATCGGCACCGCCGTCCCCATGGGCAGGTTGGGTCGGGGATTCAGGAAGAGCACCGCCAGCAACAAGCCGATGTGCAGGGCGATCGCCGCGGCCAGGGCCGGGCCCCGGCTCTCCCGCCGCCTGTAGCCCAGCGCCGTCATGGCGCCGCCGGCGCGCCTCCGCGCGCTTCGGGGCCGCCAGAGGAAGGCCCGCCGGTGTCGGTGATCAGGTTGATCGAGGTGAAGCCGGAGGTCGACAGCGCCGCCATCACCTGGGCGACAATGGCGTAGGGCGCGCGGCCGTCAGCGCGCACGTAAATCGGCTTGGCGGCGCCGCCGCCGGCCATGTCGAGGAGGGTCGGCGAGAGCGAACCGTAGGGCGTCTGCGTCTCGTTGACGAAAATCGAGCCGTCGGCCCTGATCGAGACCGTAATCGGCTTCTCCTGGTCCTGCATCGCCCCGGCCTCGGTCTTGGGCAGTTGCAGCGGCACGCCGGCAGTCATCAGCGGGGCCGAGATCATGAAGATGATCAGCAGCACCAGCATCACGTCGACCAGAGGGGTGACGTTGATTTCGGAGAGCGCCGCGCGCCGGCCACGGCGCGAACGCCCGTTCCGCCGGCGGTTGGCCGAGAAGGCGTCGTGGGCGGAGAGGGCCATGGGCTAGAGCCGTTCCGCCACGCGGCGCTGGATGGCCGTCACCAGGTCGTCGGCGAAGCCCTCCAGCCGGCCGGTGTAGCGGGACGCGTCGGTGGAGAACTTGTTGTAGGCGATATAGGCCGGGATGGCCGCCGCCAGGCCGACGGCGGTGGCGAACAGGGCCTGGGAGATCGCCGGCGCCACCACCGCCAGGCTGGTGTTCTTCTCGATGGCGATGTCCTTGAAGGCGGTCATGATGCCCCAGACGGTGCCGAACAGGCCGACGAAGGGCGAGGCCGTGGCGACGATGGCGAGGGTGCCGAGCCCCTCCTCCACCCGCTGGCTTTCGCGCGCCACGGCCGAATCCAGCACCCGGTTGATGCGCTCGATGAGGAAAGCGATCTGGGCGTCGGCCTGGGGCGGGGCGAGCAGGCCCTTGGCCCGCGTCTCCTTCCACTCGCGCAGGGCGGTCTGAAGCATGCCCTGCAGCGCGTGCCGGGGCGCGGTCCCCGCCTCGGTCGCCACATCCTCCAGCGAGCGGCCAGAGTTGACGTCGGCTTCGAAGCGGTCGGCGGCGCGGTTGAGCGCGGCGAAGCGCACCCACTTGTCGATGATCACCGCCCAGGACCAGAGCGAGGCGCCGATCAGCCCCAGCAGGACCAGCTTCACCACCCAGGTGGCCTGGATGAATTGATGTAGGAGCGTGAAGCTCTCGGGCGTGACGGCGCCGGCGGGATTCATGATCGTTCCTGGCTTGGTGTGGGCGCCGGAGGGTGCGCGCGATCGCGCTAACCGGTGGTTAAACTATGACAACGCCGATTTGGCGAGGAAGGGTCCGACCCGCTCGACCATGCCGGCCGGCGGGCGGCGCGGGCGGCCATCGGGCCGGATGCAGGCCGCTTCGACTTCAGCCGTGGCGATCAGCGCGCCGTGTCGGGTGATCTGCTGTCGGATATAGAGCCGCGGCCCCCTCGCCTGCTCGAACCAGGTGTGAACCACGAGGGCGTCGTCAATCCGAGCGGCGCTGACAAAGTCGATGGCGAGGCGGGTGACAGCGAAAGCGCACGGGTCGGCCATGGCCAGCAGCTCGGCGTGGCCGACGCCCATCAGACGCAGGCCGTCGGTGCGGCCGCGCTCGAAGAAGCGCACGTAGCTGGCGTGATAGACCACGCCGGTAAAGTCGGTGTCCTCGTAGTAGACCCGCACCGCCAGCTGGTGCTCGCGGCCGACGAACACGCCGGCGGAGGGGCCTTCAGGACTCGCCATCGAACAGCTGGGGCTGAGTGGGGGCCGGGGCCTCCAGGCCGAGGTGCAGCCAGGCCTTGGCGCAGGCGAGCCGGCCGCGCGACGTCCGCTGGATAAAGCCCTGCTGCAGCAGGAACGGCTCGACCACGTCCTCCACGGAGTCTCGCGCCTCGGCAAGCGCGTGAGCCAGGGTCTCCACCCCGGCCGGGCCGCCACCGTAGTTGTCGATCAACGCCAGAAGATAGCGGCGGTCGAGAGCGTCGAGACCGGCCGCGTCGACCTCCAGCCGGGCCAGGCTGCGCGCCGCGCCGACCCGGTCGATTACCGGAGCGCCATCGGCGGCGGCGAAGTCCCGCACCCGGCGCAGCAGACGGCCGGCGACGCGCGGCGTGCCCCGCGCTCGCCCGGCGATCTCGGCTGCGCCGTCGGCGGCGAGGTCGATTCCCATCTTGCGGGCCGCCTGGGTCAGCATCCGCTCCAGCTCGACCGGGGTGTAGAAATTGAGGCGCAGCGGAATGCCGAAGCGGTCGCGCAACGGCGTGGCCAGCAAGCCGGCGCGGGTTGTGGCCGCCACCAGCGTGAACGGCGAAAGATCGATCCGCACCGTGCGCGCCGAGGGACCCTCGCCGATGACGAGGTCGAGGGCGTGGTCCTCCATGGCCGGATAGAGAATCTCCTCGACGTTGGGCGCGAGGCGGTGGATCTCGTCGATGAACAGGACATCGCGCGGCTCGAGATTGGTCAGGATCGCCGCCAGATCACCGGCCTTGACCAGAACCGGACCGGAGGTGGCGCGGAAGCCGACGCCCAATTCGCGGGCGATGATCTGGGCGAGGCTGGTCTTGCCGAGGCCCGGCGGCCCGGACAGCAACACGTGGTCCAGCGCCTCGGCCCGACCGCGCGCCGCCTCGATGAACACCGCCAGGTTGGCCTTGAGCGTCTCCTGGCCGACGAACTCGGCCAGAGTCTTGGGTCGCAGGGCCTGGTCGGCGGGCTCGGCCGCCTCGCCGGAGACAAGCCGGCTCACCGGCCGAGATCCTGCAGCGCCGCGCGGATGATCTGCGTTTCCGCCGCCCCCTCGCCCAGGCGGGCCTGGGCCTGATCGACCACCCGCCGGGCGACCGCCTCCGCCACCCCCAGGCCCATGAGGGCCGCGACGGCTTCGCCCGCCGGCGTCGCGGCCGCGGCTGGCGCCGCCACCTCAAGGAGAATTGCAGCGCCGCCGATCGGCTTGTCCCTAAGCTCGGCCAGGATCCGGGCCGCCAGCTTGGGCCCGACGCCGTTGGCGCGGGCCATCAAGGCCTTGTCCTGGCGGGCGACGGCGGCGGCGAGCTCGGCTGGCGGCAACACGTCAAGAACGGCGAGCGCCACCTTGGCGCCTACCCCCTGAATAACCTGCAGCATCACAAACGCCCGCTGTTCGTCGCGACTGAGGAAGCCGTAGAGGCGCGGCCCCGACGTCTCACTCCACTGCTGCTCGACGTGCAGCACGGCCTCGGCCCCCTGCGGCGGCAGCCGGCTAAGCGTGCGGGCGCCGCAGCGGACAACATAGCCGACGCCGCCGACATCGATCAGGGCGTCTTCGTCGCCGGTTTCGACGACGACGCCGCGCAGCCGGCCGATCACGCCGCCCATCCAGCCGGGCGCCGCGCGGTGCGGGCATGGGCGTGGGTGATGGCCACAGCCAGGGCGTCGGCCGCGTCCGCGCCCGGCGCGCCGCTGGCGGGCAACAAGCGGGCGACCATGAAGGCCACCTGGGTCTTATCGGCCGCGCCGGTGCCGCAGATCGCCTTCTTGACCTCGCGGGCGGCGTATTCGGCCACGCTCAGGCCGGCGCTCGCCGCCGCCACCATTCCCGCCGCCCGGGCATGGCCGAGCTTCAGAGTCGAGGCCCCGTTGGCGTTGACGAAAGTCTGCTCGATCGCCGCTTCGTGCGGGGCGTGGGTGGCGACGATCTCGCGCACCGCTTCGAACAGCGTCAACAGACGGTCGGAAAGCGCCGCCGTCTCATCGGGCGCGATCACGCCATGGGCGATGTGGCCGAGCCGCGAGCCCTCGATGCTGATCACGCCCCAACCGGTGCGGCGGAGGCCCGGATCGAGGCCGAGAATGCGAATCGCGTTCGTCATGCGTTCCGCCAGCATCGCCGAACGCAAGGGTGAGGGAAAGGCCAGCCCGCGAGCGGCAGGGGCTTCGTTTGAAATACCCCGTAGCGCCGCTACCCGGCCAGCTTGGCCATTTCAGCTTCGTCGACGTCGGCGTTGGTCCAGACGTTCTGGACGTCGTCGTCCTCCTCCAGCGCCCCGATCAGCTTGAAGAGCGTCGCCGCCTCCTGGCCAGCAACCGGCGTGTCGGACTTGGGCCGCCAGACGATCTGGGCCGAGGTCGGCTGGCCGAGGCTCACTTCCAGCGCCTCGGCCACCGGGCCGAGGTCTTCGAAGGCGGTGAGGATCACGTGGCCGCGCTCGTCGGTCTCGGTATCCTGGGCCCCGGCCTCGATGGCCGCCTCCAGCACCGCCTCTTCCGAGCCGGCCGAGACGGGAAAGCGGATTTCGCCCAGGCGATCGAACATGAACGACACCGAGCCGGTCTCGCCGAGGTTGCCGCCGTTCTTGGAGAACAGCGAGCGGACATTGGCCGCCGCCCGGTTGCGGTTGTCGCTCAGGGCTTCGACGATCAAGCCGACGCCACCGGGGCCAAAGCCCTCGTAGCGAATTTCCTCCAGCGAGTCGGCCTCGCCGCCCTGGGCCTTCTTGATCGCCCGGTCGATGTTGTCCTTGGGCATGGACTCGGCCTTGGCGTTGGCGATGGCCAGGCGCAGGCGGGAATTGGCGGCGGGATCGGGCACGCCATGCTTTGCGGCGATGGTGATGTCGCGCGACAGTTTCGAGAACAGCTTGGACCGCATCGAGTCCTGGCGGTCCTTACGGAACTGGATGTTCTTGAATTTGGAGTGGCCGGCCATGGGAGAAGACAGCTAGGTTCGTGGAGAGCGGGCTTCTAGCGCTACCTGCTCGCTCGCGCCAGCCGGAGGCCGATCGCATGCCCGAGTTCTCCCCACCCAAGGCGACCGCCGGCGCCGCGGCGTTCGGCGCAGCCGGCGGCGCCGTCTCCGCATTGCTGGTCGCGGCCGGCGCCCTCGCCATCGGAGCTGTCGCCATCGGGGCGCTGGCGATCGGCTCGGTGGCCGTCGGCCGCTTGAGCATCCGGCGCGTGCGCCTGCGCCGGGTGGAGATCGACGAGCTGATCGTCAGGCGGATGGTGACCGATGGCGAGGGCTAAGCCCAATCAGTAGGGCGGCGGGGGCGGCGGCGGAGCCGTGTAGTAGGCCTCGTAGGCGCCTGGACCATACTGAGCATCATAATCCGCTCGCGCCTGCTCATACGCGCGCAGCTGATGATGATAGGCCCGCTGATCGGCCTGGTACTGCATGGACTTGGCCTGGAAGTCGTCGTTGTCCCGCGCCGACGCATCGCGCGCGGAGTCATAGGCGCTCATGGCGCTCTGATAGTTCTGATACGATTGGACGTTCGGATTGGTGGCCGAGTCCGGAGGCGGGACCTGATAGCTGTCGGGCGCAGGATACTGCGGCGCCGGCTGAGCGATCGCGGCCGGGGCGACGCAGGCAAGAGCAAGGCTGGTGATAGCGACAATCTTCATGGAAGGGTCTCCGATCGACGCCCCCCAGACAGACGGTTCACGCCAGACTCAACGCGGGGCGGCGGACTCCGGTTGCGGCGCCGGCGGTTTCGACCCTGGCCGGGCCACCGCATACATCTCCCAGGCGATCGCCTTGAGCAGGCCGCGGCGGTCATCGCCGACGACATAGAGATCCATGTGGGTGCGGTCCGGCAGGAAGCGGAAATCGCTCTTCGCCCCCAGACCATCCAGCACGCCCTGCAGGCGGTGGGCGGCGCCATCGAGATAGAAAGTGTCCGCCGTGCCGACGATGAGGTGAATCTTGCCGTCGAGGTCCGGCTTCAGCTGCGGCCAATCCCGCGCCAGGCGATAGGCGATGTCGTAGTTGTCCCGCCAATAAGCGACGACCGCCGGATCGACGTCGCCGCTCACCCGGTCGAACATCGGCTCGGGCCGGCCGCCCGGCCCGCGCGGCGAGAATACCCAGTCGAACGAGGACATCTGACCCCCGTAGGGGCCCTCCACCGCCTCGACTCGTGCGAAATCCTCCATCTCGGCGACCACCTTGCCATGGTCGCGCACGATCGGAACGGCGGACCCGTCAGCGCGCCGGTACATGTTGGCGCCCGGCGCATAGAGGTCGACGCCGGTGAAGTCGTGGAAGTCGCTGGGATCGGGCGATGTGGACCATGTGCCGCCAAACAAGGCGGGATAGCGGGTCTGGAGCCACAAGGTCGCCCAGCCGCCGGACGAGTGGCCGTTGAGGAACCGGCCGCTCGGTCTGGCGTCCATCCGCCAGTCCTTCTCCAGCCATGGGATGAGCTCGGTGGTGAGCGCCTGGCCCCAGGGCCCGTTGTTCACGCTATCAGCGAACTCGTGCGTGCCGGTCGGCCCCGACTCGTCGAGCAGCACCCAGATCATCGGCGGGGCCGAGCCATCGGCCATGGCGCGATGGACATAGACCGCCGTGCCCGCCAGGTAGCGTAAGGCGCCCCCAAAGCCGGGGGTGTAATAGACGGTCGGGTAGCGCTCGGCGGGATGGGCGGCATAGCCCGGCGGGGTCACCACCCAGCCGCGCATGTGAACCGGCCGGCCCCAGAAGCGCGAAAGGGCCGGACTGACGAAGTCGATGGCGTGGGTGTCGGCGCGGGCGGCGGCCGTGGCGTCCCGCGTCGCCGCATCGGCGCTGGCGGCCGGGGTCCAGGGGTCCGGCGGCTCGGCCAGGGGCTCGCCCAACACAAGCTCGCCGCCCGCCGGTAGATAGAGCTCGGTCACCGGGCTGACCAGATCGCCCGCCTCGCGGCCGCCGTAGGCATAGCTGTGATTGACGTCGAGAACGGCCTGAACGGCGTAGGACCCAGATGCGAGCTTGGAGAAGGCCGTGGGCCAGGCTTCGACGTCGGCGTCGATATCGATCGTCGAACCCGGCGCGGCGCCCCTCACCTCCGTCGCCGCGATCGCCGTCGCCCGCGGATTGCTGAACGGGATGTCGACCTCGTGGATGTCCTCGATCTTGGCGCCGTCCAGCGGCTTGGCGAAGACGAGCAGCCGCCCCGAGATCGGTCCGTGGGCGCTCGCCGGCACCGTGACGTGCAACACCATCGGCGCGGCGAGGGCGCCGCCAGCACAAATCGACAGGGCGGCCGCCATGGCCGCGGCGTGTTTGATCATCCCCGCTCCCCCAACGTGTGGCTCCGCCGCTACTCGGCTCCCGCGTGCGCCGGCTCCAGCTTCGGCACGGCCCGCGCCAGCCGCCCGCCGACGCGGATCGGCTCGACGCGGCGCGCGAGCCCGGTGGCGTCGTCGGTCTCGACGAATACGCCGCACACGGTCGCCGGCCCGTCGGCCGGGCGGTAGCGGCCGCCGGAGATTCGGGTGGTGAACCGCCGCAGCGGCTCTTCCTTCTGGTTGCCGATGACGCTGTCATAGTCGGCGCAGGCGCCGGCGTCGGTCTGGTAGGCGGTGCCGTTCGGCAAGATCTGGGCGTCGGCGGTCGGCACGTGGGTGTGGGTGCCGACGACGAGGCTGGCGCGGCCGTCGCAGAAGTGGCCCATGGCCATCTTCTCGCTGGTGGCCTCGGCGTGGATGTCGACGATCACGGCGTCGGCGGCTTCGCCCAGGGGGCAGGCGTTCAGCTCGGCGTCCACGGCCGCGAATGGATCATCCAGGGCATCCATGTGCACCCGGCCCAACAGGCTGACCACCAGCACGCGCCGACCGCGATCGGTCTCGAACAGCTGGGCGCCGCAGCCGGGGGCCTGGGCCATGGCCGGATAGTTCAGCGGCCGCAGCAGCCGGTGTTCGCGCACGATGTAGGTGAGCGCCTCTTTCTGGTCCCAGGAATGGTTGCCCAGGGTCAGACAGTCGGCGCCGGCGGCGAACAGCTCGCGGGCGGTGGACTCGGTGATGCCGAAACCGGCGGCGGCGTTCTCGGCGTTGACGACGACGAACTCCAGGCCGAGGGCCCGTCTGAGGGCGGGCAGATGATCGGCGAGTCCGTCGCGGCCGGACCGGCCGACGACATCGCCGAAGAAGGCGAGACGCATCAAGGATCCTTTCGGACCCACCTATAGCCGGAATCCGTCAAAGTCGCGTCCAAAGCTTGATCATGCGGCTCGCGCGGGACCTCACTCACCTCCTGATCGGCGAAGGCGAGACCGACCACGATCAGGGAGCCTCGCGCGCGCAGCATCGCCAGGGTTCGGTCGAAGCAACCGCCGCCCTGGCCGAGCCGGCCGCCGTGGGCGTCGAAGGCCAGCACCGGGGCGATGACCACGTCCGGCCACACCTCGCCACGCAGATCTGTGGGCGCGGGCACGCCCAGGGCGTCGGGGGCCAGCGGATCGCCTTCGCGCCAAGGCCGAAAGACCATGGGATCGTCGGGCGAAACGACCACGGGCAAGGCGGTCTGCGCCCCAGCCTTTTCGAACCGCCGCAGGACCGGGCCGGGATCGATCTCGGCGCCGATCGGCCGATAGCCGGCCACGACCCGCGTCGACTCGATCAGAACCTCCGGCAAATGAACCGCCGCCGCCTCGGCGGCGTTTGGCAGGTCGCGCGCCAAGCGCGCCCGCAGCCGCCGCATGCGTCGCCGCAGCTCAGCCTTGTCGTCAGTCATGGGCGAAGGAAGGGTGGCGGCGCCGCGAAAACCGTGGAGGCGTTCAAATCCCCTCGGACCTGGAAAACCAGGTGGGCGCCGTGTGCCCGGGACCAGGATCCCGGCCAGGGACAGCTCCCTAAAGAGGCGATTAAGGTCCCCGGGATATAGATGCCTCCGACGTGAGCCGCAGCTGACCCGCCACCCCCAACCTAGGGGGGCGAGGCATGCGACTCAAGGGCGACCCGCGATTCAGCCGGCCGCGATGCGCTCGATCTTTTTGGCAGCCGCCTCGAGCACCTGCACGGCGCGGGAATCGGCGATGTCCAGTAGGGCGCGCAGGCGCGCGGCCTCCGCTTCGGCCGCGTTGACCCGGACCTGCAGCTTTTCCCCCTCGTCGGCCAGCATCAAGGCGCCCATCAGCATCAGGCGCGTCTCGCCCAGCGTCCCGGCGCCGGCCCCCGCGCTCTGGACCCTCTCATCGAGCATCGCCGCGAGGGCGCGCAGGCGCTCCTCCTCGCCGTCCTCGCATCCGAGCAGGTAAGGCTTGCCGTTGATGTTGACGGTAAGCTGACCCACGCTCAGGCCGCTCCCGGCCCGAGCTGGGCCTTGATTTCGGCGATGGCGCGCGAGAGGGCCTCCGAGGCCTGGGCGGCCGCCTCCTCCAATTCGCGCTCGCGGGCGCGGGCGGCGTCGAGATCGGCGGCCAGCTTGGTGCGGTCGAGGTCGAACAGGTCGCCAGCGTTTGCGCCGGCTTCGGCGAGGCGTTTGGCGAGGCGCTGTTCGAGCATGGTGACGGCGCGATCGAGCTTCTGCGCCGCGGCCTCCAGCCGCCCACCCTGACCTGCCTCAGCTTTCATGCCGCTCGCTCCAGGCCCCCACCTGATTCCGTTCTATAGACGGCCGAAGGCGGGCGCCAGCGGGGGCCGAGCCCATTGCTTGACCGTAGGGGCGCCGCGTGCGAGGCGGCGCCTTTCACGCGCGCCGCGAGTCTCCATGCCCGTCACTCCCCTCACCATGGCCAACGCCATCCGAGTCCTTTCCATGGACGCGGTCCACAAGGCCAAGTCCGGTCACCAGGGCATGCCGCTGGGCATGGCCGACGTCGCCACGGTGCTGTGGACGAAATTTCTCAAGTACGACGCGCGCGCCCCGCACTGGCCTGACCGCGACCGCTTCATACTCTCCGCCGGCCACGGCTCGATGCTGCTTTACGCCCTGTTGCATCTGACCGGCTTCGAGGCGGTCAGCATGGGCGAGATCGAGGCCTTTCGGCAGTGGGGCTCGAAGACTCCCGGCCACCCGGAATACGGTCACACGCCGGGCGTGGAGACCACCACCGGACCGCTGGGCCAGGGCCTGGCCACGGCTGTCGGCATGGCCATGGCCGAACGCAGCCTGGCGGCGCGCTACGGCGAAGAGCTGGTCGATCACCGCACCTGGGTCATCGCCGGCGACGGCTGCTTGATGGAGGGTGTCAGCCACGAGGCGATCTCGCTCGCCGGCCGGCTGAAGCTGTCGCGCCTGACCGTGCTCTTCGACGACAACGACACCACCATCGACGGCCGGGCGACGATCGCCGAGGCGGGCGACCAGGCCGCCCGCTTCAAGGCCGCCGGCTGGGCGACCCGCCGCGTCGACGGCCACGATCCGGGCGCGATCGCCGCGGCCCTGCGCTGGGCGACGCGGCAGGACCGGCCGTCGATGATCGCCTGCAAGACCCAGATCAATCGCGGCGCGGGCCCGATGGAGGGCGATCCTCACGGCCACGGCTATTCCCTGTTCGACAAGGAGATCGCCGCGGCGCGCGAGGCCATGGGCTGGACCTGGCCGCCGTTCGTGATCCCGGACGACATCGCCGCCGCCTGGCGCAAGGCTGGCCGACGCGGCGGCGCGGCGCGGCGCGGCTGGACGGCGCGGCTCGAGGCCTCGCCCCGCAAGACCGACTTCGTCCGCGCCGAGCGTGGCGATCTGCCCAAAGACGCCTTCGCGGCGCTCGACGCGGCTTTGGCCAAGGTTCTCACCGAACCGCCGGTCAACGCCACCCGGGTCCATTCGGGCGCGGCCCTGGATCAGCTCATCCCCGTCATCCCCGAGATGATCGGCGGCTCCGCCGACCTCACCGGCTCGAACAACACCATCGTGAAGGGCATGGGCGCCTTCGACCCACCTGACTACGCCGGCCGCTATGTCCACTACGGCGTGCGCGAGTTCGGGATGGCCGCGGCTATGAACGGCATGGCCGTCCACGGTGGCGTCATTCCCTATTCGGGGACGTTCCTGGCCTTTTCCGACTACAGCCGCCCGGCCATTCGCCTGGGCGCGCTGATGGGTGTGCGCGTGATCCACGTCATGACCCACGATTCCATTGGCCTCGGCGAAGACGGCCCCACCCACCAGCCGGTGGAACAGGTCGCCTCCCTGCGGGCCATGCCCAACTTGCTGGTCTTCCGGCCGGCCGACGCGGCCGAGGCATTCCAGTCCTGGAGGCTGGCCCTCGAGGCGAGACGCACCCCATCGGTCATGGTCCTCTCGCGCCAGAAGACGCCCGCGGTTTGCATCGACGGCCGGAGCCCGCACGTTGAGCGCGGCGCCTACGAACTGGCCGGCGCCGACGGCGACGCGGCGGTCGCGATCTTCGCGGCCGGCACGGAAGTCGCCATCGCCCTCGCCGCCCGCGACCTGCTGCAAGCCGAAGGGATTCCGACTCGCGTCGTCTCCGCGCCCTGCTTCGAGTTGTTCGAGCGGCAGGGCGCGAGCTTCCGGCGCGAAGTGATCGGCGCCGCCCCGGTGCGGATCGCCGTGGAAGCGGGCGTGCGCCAGGGCTGGGACCGTTTCATCGGCGAGAACGGTGTCTTCGTCGGCATGACCGGCTTCGGCGCCTCGGCCCCCTTCGAACGGCTCTACAAGGAATTCGGCCTCACGCCCGAGGCGGTCGCAACGGCCGCGCGCGAAGCCCTGGCTGCCGCCCGCCCTTGACTTGACGGCGTCCGCCCGCGAAACGGCGCCGCATCTTCACAATTCGAGAGGGAACCCCGCCATGGCAGTGCGCGTCGCGATCAACGGCTTCGGACGCATCGGCCGGCTGGTGCTGCGCTCGATCGTCGAGCATGCCCGGCGCGACATCGAAGTGGTGGCGATCAACGACCTCGGGCCGGTGGAGACCAACGCCCACCTGTTGCGCTACGACTCCGTGCACGGCCGCTTTCCCGGGGTCGTCTCGGTGGATGGCGACACCCTCGATGTGGGCCTTGGGCCGATCAAGGTCACGGCGATCCGCGATCCGGCCGAGCTGCCGCACAGGGCTATGGGCGTCGACATCGCCCTCGAATGCACAGGCCTCTTCACAGTCAAAGACAAGGCCGCAGCCCACCTCGAGGCGGGGGCGCGCAAGGTGCTCGTCTCTGCGCCGTGCGACGGGGCCGACAAGACCATCGTCTTCGGGGTCAACCACGAGAGCCTGACCGCGGCTGACCTCGTGGTTTCCAACGGCTCGTGCACCACCAACTGCCTGGCGCCCACCGCCAAGGTGCTGCTCGATCTCTGCGGCATCGAGCACGGCTACATGACGACGATTCACGCCTACACTTCCGACCAGCCGACGCAGGACACCTTGCACCGCGACCTCTATCGCGCCCGCGCCGCAGGGCTCTCGATGATCCCGACCTCGACCGGCGCGGCCAAGGCCCTCGGCCTGGTGCTGCCGGAGCTGGCCGGCAAGCTGGACGGCTCGTCGATCCGCGTGCCCACGGCCAACGTCTCGGTGGTCGATCTCAAGACGGTCGCGAAACGCAAGGTGACCAGGGAAGAGGTCAACGAGGCGTTCAGCGCCGCCGCCGCCAAGGGGCCGCTGCGCGGCGTGCTGCAGGTGACCAGTGATCCGCTGGTCTCCACCGACCTCAACCACATCGCCGCCTCGGCCACGGTCGCCCTGCCCCAGACCCAGGTGATCGAGGGCCGGCTGGTCCGCACGCTGTCCTGGTACGACAACGAGTGGGGCTTCTCCACGCGGATGGCCGACGTGGCTCTGGCCATGGCGGCGATCGGCCCCTCGAGCGGCGGCCTCTACTAAGTTGAGCTTCCGCACGCTTGACGGGGTTCCGCTGCAGGGCCGCCGCGCCCTGGTGCGGGTCGATTTCAACACCCCCATGGCCGACGGCGAGGTGGCCGACGACACCCGCCTCGTCGCCGCCTTGCCGACCATCGAGCGGCTGCGTCAGGGTGGGGCCAAGGTCGTGCTCATGGCTCACTTCGATCGACCGAAGGGCAAGCGGGTGGAGACCATGAGCCTGCGCCCCATCGTGGCGCCGCTGGCCAAGCTGCTGGCCGCGCCGGTCTCCTTCGTCGACGACTGCGTCGGCGACGCCGCGGCGGCGGCCGTGGCCAGTTTGAAGGACGGGGACATCCTGTTGCTGGAAAACCTGCGCTTTCATCCCGGCGAGGAAGCCAATGATCCGGCCTTCGCCAAGGCGCTCGCCGCCAACGGCGACCTCTACATTAGCGACGCCTTCTCGGCCGCCCACCGCGCCCATGCCTCCACGGAAGGCGTGGCCCACATCCTGCCCGCCTTTGCGGGCGAAGCCATGCGCGCCGAACTCGAGGCGCTGGACGCCGCCCTCGGCCACTCGAAGAAGCCGGTCCTTGGCGTGGTCGGCGGCTCGAAGGTCTCCACCAAGCTCGACCTCCTCAAGAACCTGATCGGCAAGCTCGACCAGCTGGCCATCGGCGGCGGCATGGCCAACACCTTCCTCGCCGCCCAGGGCTGGGACGTGGCCGCCTCCTACTGCGAGCACGACCTGGCCGGCACGGCGCGGGACATCATGGACGCGGCGGCCATCGGCGGCTGCGAACTGCTCCTGCCGATCGACATCGTGGTGGCCGAACGCGCCGCGCCCGGCGAGGCGGCGCGGGTGCGCGAACTGGGCGAGATCGACGCCGACGAACGCATTCTCGATGCCGGCCCCAGGACCGTGGCCCGCCTGCAAGCCGCCATGGACAAGGCGGCGACGCTGGTCTGGAACGGCCCGCTCGGGGTGTTCGAGACCCCGCCCTTCGACACCGGCACGGTGGCCGCCGCGCGGCACGCCGCCGCCCTGGCCAAGGCCGGCAGGCTGATCGCCGTGGCCGGCGGCGGCGACACGGTCGCCGCCCTCAAGCACGCCGGAGTCGCGCAGAATTTCACCTTCGTCTCCACCGCCGGCGGCGCCTTCCTGGAGTGGCTGGAAGGCAAGACCCTGCCGGGCGTGGCGGCGCTGGAAAGCTAAGCCGGCTCGATCTCCCAATCCTCGCATCTGAGACCGGGGGCGCGCGCGAATTCAGCGCGGTTGTGCGTGACCAGCGTCAGGCCTCTGGCCGCGGCCTGGCCCGCAATCAGGATGTCATAGGGCCCGATCGGCGACCCCCGCTCGGACAGCAGCGCCCGAAGCCTGCCGGCCTGGCGCGCGTCCTCGGTGTCGAACTCCACCACTTCGAACCGCAAGGCTTCGACCAGCGCAAGATTGTGCGCCGGTCGGGCGCTGCGGTAGGCGCCGTAGAAGAGCTCGTGGGCGACGATGGACGAGATGGCTACGTCAGAAGGCCGCTCACGTCTCAGGCGTTGAGCGACGTTCGAAACACTGTTCCGCAGGAGCGTCACGACCGCATTGGTGTCGAGCAGGTAGAGCGTCACTTGAAGACGTCGTCGAGCTCGGGCCGCGCCTGGGCAGGCGGACCCTCGCCCACCTTGGCGGCGAAGTCTTCATCGGCCGCGCCGGCCACCGCATCGAGCCACGCCCAGTCCTCGGTCAGCGGCTCCAGCACCACCGACTGGCCGTGGCGGCGTATGCGCACTTCCTGCCCCTCGAAGCGGAACGCCTTGGGCAGCCTGACCGCTTGAGAGCGGCCGCTCCAAAACAACCTGGCGATCTGCACTTCGATCCTCCGCGATGGTCGTTGCTACATAGCAATGATATATACTGCGAGTTTGCGGGCGCAAGTTCGTTAGACGCCCTCAGCCGACCTTGCGCGCGAGCCAGACCTCCCGCGTCAGCAGCCAGACTTCACGTACGCCCGGCCCGCTGACGTAGGTGTTGGGCGTGCGCTCGATCAGAACCGCGCCCTGCTTTTCCTTGATCCGGTGCGAGCCGAGGTTGGCCTCGGCGTTGGTCAGCCAGAGATGCGGCCAGCCGAGCTCGACGAAGGCATATTCGGTGACGCGCTCGGCAGCCTCGGTCATCAGGCCCTGGCCCCAGAATTCGGGGTCGAGCCAGAAGCCGCGGTTGTCGCGCTCTCCTTCGTTCCGCCAGAGATCGATGCGGCCGATGAGTTCGGCTGGGTCGCTGCGCAATGTGATCGCCCAGAGGAGCTTTTCGCCCCGCTCCATCTCGGTCAGCGACTGCCGCGTGTTCGCCAGTCCCCCGTCCGGCGGGTAAGGCCAGGGAATTCGAGCGTTCAGGTGGCGAACAATCTCCCACTGCGGAAATCGTCGTTGGATGGCGGGCGCGTCTTCGAGCGCCAAGGGCCGCAAAATCAGCCGAGGCGTCTCCAGGGTCGGCGTGGGTGGCAGGGGAACAGTCATGAGGTCTTCGTCTCCGGTTGGCCGAAGGACGGGGCCTGGTCTGACATGAAGGGCCCCGTCCGTTGCGGCGGGGCTGGGGGGATGAACGGGTCGGCTAGGGCCGCGCGCGCGTCATCCCGCACCCCGCGAGGGTGGCGGCGTTCGACGAGCACGAGGGGTTGCGACCGGTCATAGCCGCGCTTCTATCGCCTCGGCCCAGGCCCGGCAACGGAGCCTGCGACGCTCCGCCAGCTTTGCAAGCCTGAATACGGGCGGGTAGAGTCGGCCTGAGAGCTGAAACAGCCTTACGGGGTCGGAGAGAATGGCGCGCATCACGCTGCGACAATTGCTGGATCACGCCGCCGAGCATGGCTACGGCGTGCCGGCGTTCAACATCAACAACATGGAACAGGGCCTGGCGATCATGGAGGCGGCCGCATCCGTGGGCGCCCCGGTGATCATCCAGGCCAGCCGCGGGGCGCGCAGCTACGCCAACGACGTGGTGCTGGCCGGCCTCATCGACTCACTGGTCAAGCTCTATCCGGACACGCCCCTGGTCATGCACCAGGACCACGGCAACAACGAAGCCACTTGCGCCACCGCCATCCAGCACGGTTTCACCAGCGTGATGATGGACGGCAGCCTGAAGGCCGACGCCAAGACACCGGCCGACTACGAGTACAACGTCGCCGTCACTCGCCGGGTGGTCGATATGGCCCACTGGGTCGGCGCTTCAGTGGAGGGCGAGCTCGGCGTGCTCGGCAGCCTCGAGACCGGCATGGGCGAGAAAGAGGACGGTCACGGCTTCGAGGGCAAGCTGTCGCACGATGAGCTGCTCACCGATCCCGACCAGGCCGTCAGCTTCGTGCGCGCCACAGAGGTGGATGCGCTCGCCATCGCCATGGGCACCAGCCACGGGGCCTATAAGTTCTCGCGCCAACCGGACGGCTCGGTGCTGGCCATGCACGTGATAGAGGAGATTCACCGGCGACTGCCGAACACCCACCTGGTCATGCATGGCTCCTCGTCGGTGCCGCAGGAACTTCAGGACGTCATCAACCGGTACGGCGGCGAGATGCCCCAGACCTGGGGCGTGCCGGTGGAGGAGATCCAGCGCGGCATCAAGCACGGGGTGCGCAAGATTAACATCGACACCGATTGCCGGATGGCCATGACCGGCGCCATCCGCAAAGTGCTGACCGAGCACCCGCAGGAGTTCGACCCCCGCAAGTACCTCAAGCCGGCGCTCGAGGCGATGCGGGCCGTCTGCCGCCAGCGACTGGAGGAGTTCGGCGCCGCCGGCTGGGGCGACAAGATCAAGCCCGTGCCTATGTCGGCCATGGCTAAGCGCTACGCCGCCGGCGAGCTGGCGCCGAAGTTCGCCAAGGCGCTGCAGCCCGCCTAGAGCCCGCCGCGATCAGACGGAACCGTCTGGTTGCGAGAGCGTGCTCTAGAATCCAAAGAATCGAGCGCGTTCTTGTCGCAAAATCGGATTCCACTTTTGCGGAACGCGCTCCAGTGACCTGCCGGCTCTATCTGATCACGCCCCCAGCCATCGCCGACCTGCCGGACTTCGTCTGGAAGGCTGAACAGGCTTTCGAGGCCGGCGACGTGGCGGCGTTGCAGGTACGGCTGAAGCCCGCGCCGGACCACGCGATCGCCGCGGCGGTGGCGGCGCTCGGGCCGCTCGTGCGCCGTCACGAGGCGAGCCTGATCCTCAACGACCGGCCCGACCTAGCGGCCGCCCTCGACTGCGACGGCGTGCACATAGGTCAAAGCGACGGCGCGATATCAGCCGCGCGCGCGATTGTCGGCCGCGACCGCATCCTCGGGGTCACCTGCCACGCCAGTCGCGACCTCGCCATGACCGCGGCGGAAGAGAGCGCCGACTATGTTGCTTTCGGAGCCTTCTTCCCGACCGCGACCAAGGAGACGATCCACCAGGCCGACCTTGAAATCCTCGCCATCTGGCAGGAGACGATGCTGACGCCCTGCGTGGCCATCGGCGGAATCACGGTGACGAACTGCCGACCGCTGGTCACGGCCGGCGCCGACTTTCTGGCCGTGAGCGCCGGGGTATGGTCGCATCCCGAAGGGCCGGCCGCGGCCGTGGCGGCCTTCGCCGCCGAGATCGCCGCCGGGCTTGCAGAGCGCACGGCGGCTTTCTAGCCCCGCTGTTGCTTACGGAGCGACCCTCCACTAGGTTCCCGCGCCATTTTGCGAACCGAGACCCCATGAAAATCATCGCCAACGCCATCAAGCCCGGCAACGTCCTGCAACACGACGGCGGCCTCTGGGTGGTCGTGAAAACCGCGCACGTGAAGCCCGGCAAGGGCGGCGCATTCGCTCAGGTCGAACTGAAGAATCTGATCGACGGGCGCAAGCTCAACGACCGCTTCCGCTCGTCCGACACCGTCGAGAAGGTGACCCTGGAGCAGAAGGACTTCCAATATCTCTATGAGCAGGGCGAGGCGCTCGTGTTCATGGATCAGAACACCTACGAGCAGATCGAGCTGCAAAAGGACTTCGTCGGCGAGGATCAGGTCCGCTTCCTGCACGACGGAATGATCGTGACCCTCGAGTTTCATGACGAGCGGCCGATCGGCATCGAGCTGCCCGAGAGCGTGGTGCTGGAAGTGACCGCAACCGAGCCGACCGTGAAGGGTCAGACCGCGTCCAGCTCCTACAAGCCGGCCACGGCCTCCAACGGCATGCGCGTGATGATCCCGCCCTACATGAGCGAAGGCGAGCGCATCCTGGTCTCCACCGAAACGGGCGAATACATGCGCCGGGCCGATTAGCCGGTGACCACACCCACCGCGCTCGTCAAGGTGATGATCGACGCCGCCCGCAAGGCGGGGCGGACGCTGGCGCGCGACTTCGGCGAGGTGGCTGAGCTGCAGGTCTCCAAGAAAGGCGCGGCCGACTATGTCTCGGCCGCCGACCTCAAGGCCGAGCAGACCATCTTCGAGGAGCTCTCCAAGGCCCGGCCCGGCTACGGATTCCTTGGCGAAGAGCGCGGCCTGGTCGAGGGCACCGACAAGACCCATACCTGGATCGTCGATCCGCTCGACGGCACGACCAATTTTCTGCACGCCATGCCGCACTTCGCGGTCAACATCGCCCTGCAGCGCGGCGGAGTGATCGTCGCCGGCGTGACCTACAACCCCGCCACCGCCGACCTCTATTGGGCCGAGCGCGGCCGCGGCGCCTTCCAGAACGGCCGCCGCCTGCGCGTGGCCGCCCGCACCCGCTTCGACGAGGCGGTGTTCGCCACCGGCATCCCGTTCATGGGCCACGGCCAGCATGGGAAGTTCCTCAAGGAGCTTCACCAGATCTCCCAGCGGGTCGCCGGCGTGCGCCGCTTCGGGGCGGCGGCGCTGGATCTGGCCTGGGTCGCGGCCGGCCGGTTCGACGGCTATTGGGAGCGCGACCTCCACGCCTGGGACCTCGCGGCCGGCCTGATCCTGGTCACCGAAGCCGGCGGCAAGGTGACCGACGCCGAGGGTGGCGACGACCCGCTCGCCACGGGCTCGATCTGCGCCGCCAACCTTGAACTGCATCCCAAACTTCTGGAGCGGCTGAGGCTCGCGGCCTAGCCTCTTGGCGAGCGTGGCCGTCCGGTTAGGATGGCCGCCATGGGGGTGACCAGACGACAGGCGTTGGCGTTGACGGCGGGACTGGCCGCTTTGCCGCGCGCCGCCTTGGCCGAGGCGCCGCCGCCGCCGATCTTCGCCGATTTGGGCGTGCCCGATGGTCCGGCCTGCGAACAGGCCATCGATCACGGGGCCGATTTTCTCATCGCCCCCGTGGCGGCGACCAAGGACGGTGGCCTCGTCGTCGCGCCGGACGTCGAGCTTTCGCCATTCACCGACGTCGCTCGGCGTCCGGAATTCGCCGACCGGAGACGAGACGCCACCGTCGAAGGCGCCGCCGTCAGCGGCTGGTTCACGCAGGATTTCACCCTTACCGAGCTGAAAAGTCTCGTGACCGGCGCGCCGCGCGGTGGCGATCACACGGCCCCGCCGACCCTGCTCGGCCTGGCGGATGTCATCGACCTCGCCCGTTCCGGCAGCGTGCGCCAGGCGCGCGTGGTCGGGATCTCGCCGCGGCTGGTGCGGCCCGCCTTCCACGCCGCCCAGGAACTGGGCCTCGAGCGGCGGCTGGCCGACGCCATCCGCCAGGCCGGGTATGACTGGGCGGCGGCGGCGATCTTCATCCAGTCCAGCGAGCCGGCGGCGCTGAAGACGATGGCGGGGCTCTCGGCGGCGCGCCGCATCCAGCTGGTGGGCGCCGAGGGTGGTCCCGAGGATCCGGCGGCGCTGCGCTACCAGGACATGATCCAGCCTGACGGCCTGGCCCTGGTCAAATCATGGGCGAGTGGAATCGGGCCGGCCGAGCCGCTGCTGATCCAACCCGTCCAGAAAGGGGCCATCGTCTCGACCGGACTGGCCGGAGGCGCCCACGCCGCCGGTCTCAAGGTCTACGCCCGGGCGGACGCCCAAACGTCCCGCACCCGGCTCACGGCCCTCTTTCTTGCCGGCGCCGACGGCGTTATGGCGGCCGATGTCGGCCAGGCGGTTCGGGCCCGCGGCGAGGCGATCAACCGGCTTCGCGGGGGTTCCGGCGGCTGACTACTGCGCCGTGGCGGGCGCGCGGGTGCGCGCCTCCAGATCCTGGCGCTCGGCGATCACCGCGTCATAAGCGCGCCGGGCTTCGGCGATCTTCGCCTTGTCGCCACGGGCGACGGCCTCAAGCCAGAGATGCGCGGCCTCCATCTCGCGCGCCGGCAGCAGATGCGAGTCGTCAGCCGGGACGAAGCCGGCGATGCCGACGGCCGCTAATCTGGCGCGCTGGGCGGCGTCGTTCTGGCCGTAGGTGAGGAAGAATTGGCGCAGTTTCTCCTTGATCGCCGGATCTAGATTTTTTCTCCATATCAATGGGTTAACCGGCAACGGCGGCGAGCGCCAGATCTCGACGAGCTGGGCCGCCGGCTTGCCTGCCCGCCGCGCCGCCTCCAGCCATGCGGCGTCGACAATCGCCGCGTCGAGCCGGCCGGCGGCGACCTCGTCCAGGTTCGAAGACCCTGGCGCGCGGCGCAGCCGCCGGAAGCACTTGGCGGGCGCGAGGCCCTTCGGCGCGAACAGATAGGCCTCGGGGGCCAGGCTGGCGCCGACCGAAAGGCCCTCGCCGAGCCCGAGCGAGAGCTTTCGGTCACAGGTCAGTACGCGGACCAGGGTCACGCGGCTCTTGGGTTGGACCACAAGCACCGCCCGGCGACCGCCGGCCAATGTCACAGGCCGGGCGAACACCTCGGCGTCGGCGGCGCGCACCGCCTGCAGCGCCGCCTCGCTGGAGAGCAGCCCGACATCGGCGGCGTGGCCGCGGAAGGCCTCGACCATGGGCGGGCCATCCGGCGCGTAGCTCGGCTTGATGTCGAGGTCCGCGGAAGTGTGCAGATCGGCGACGATCGGCGCCCAGGCCGCGGCCGTCTCAGGCTCCGGGCCTTGGGACACGACCTCGAAGCGCACCGCCCCGCCGCTGTCGGCGGCGAGGTCGGTCTGCGCATGCCGTCCGCAACCGACGAGGGCGCCAAGCGCCAACCCAGCGAGCAGACGTCGACGGATCACGAACATCGCTCCCCCGGCGGTGGCGCCCGATTGAATCCTGCCATGGCGCGCGGTGTTCAGAAAGCTGCAACCGCTTCTCGGCGGCATGGCCGTCGATAACGCTTTACATCCGGGGGCTAGGCGCCTATTTGCACGCCCTCCGGCGGACCCCCTTGTCCCAAGCGCAGCTAACGCCGGCCTGGGTTCAACATCTGGCAGGGGGTCACGTGAGTTGCACGCGCACCAATCTTCGCTGGACCTGGTCCGTGAACGCTCTCCCGAACATCCGGTAGCCTTGGTGCGGCCGGACGCAGTGGCGGCCGCCGCGAACTGGTTCAAAACCAACTTCAAGGGCGAAGCGCTCTACGCGCTGAAGGCCAACCCCTCGCCGTGGGCGATCCGCACGCTGCATCAGAGCGGTGTGGCGGGCTTCGACGTCGCCTCGATCGTCGAGATCGAGCTGGCCCGCCAGTACGCCCCGGGCGCGCGTCTGGCGTTCATGCACCCGGTGAAGAGCCGCCGGGCGATCGCCAGCGCCTACTTCGACCACGGGGTCCGCGTTTTCGCGCTCGATAGCCACGAAGAACTCGAAAAGATTCTCACGGCGACCGATCGGGCCACCGACCTGACGCTGATGGTCCGCCTGGCTGTCGACGCGCCCGGGGCGGCGTACGCCCTGTCCGGCAAGTTCGGAGTCGATCCGGCCTCGGCGCCGGACCTGTTGTTGGCGGCCCGCAGGGCGACCGGCGACCTCATGGGCGTGACGTTCCACGTCGGCAGCCAGTGCATGCGGCCTTCCGCCTATCAGGCCGCCATGGCCCAGGTGTCGCGCGCCCTGGTGCGCGCCGGCGTGTTCGCCGATGTGGTCGACGTCGGCGGCGGCTTCCCGTCCATCTACCCGGGCATGCTCCCGCCCGATCTCGCCGACTACGTGGCGGCCATCGACCGCGGGTTTTCCGAGATGATGGTCCACGAGACCACCGAGCTCTGGTGCGAGCCCGGCCGGGCGCTGGTGGCGGAGGGATCGTCCCTGCTGACCCGCGTGGAGCTGCGCAAGGGCGACGCCCTCTACCTCAACGACGGCGCTTATGGTTCGTTGTTCGACGCCGCCCACGCCAAGTGGCCCTTTCCAGCCAAACTGGTGCGCGCCGAGGGCGCGAGCGAGGCGGCCCTGAAGCCCTTCCAGCTCTACGGGCCGACCTGCGATTCGCTCGACCAGATGCCGGGGCCGTTCTGGCTCCCGGAGGACGTGCGCGAGGGCGACCACGTCGAGATCGGCATGCTGGGCGCCTACGGGGTCGCCATGGCCACGCGCTTCAACGGCTTCGGCGAGTTGGAGACGGTCGAGGTGAAGGACGCGCCCATGGCCTCGATGTTCGGCCTCGGCCCGCGCTCGCTGCGCGCCCGCGAAACCTCGACGGTCGTCAGGCTGTCGCGCGCCCGTGGCAGGAAGCGCCGCCGGAGGTAGATGCAATGACCACGACCAACACCAAGGGCGAGCTGCTGTCTCGGACCGTCGAGCACGTCGATATCGCCGCCTATGACGCGCGGCCGGTGATCGAAGCCATGCGCAAGATGAGCTTCTCTTCGCGGGACACCGCGCGTGCGGCGGACATCCTCAACATGGCGCTGGCCGACGAGACCTGCTCGGTGTGGCTGACGCTGGCCGGCTCGACCAGCGCCGGCGGCTGCATGCACGTCTGGCGCGACATGCTGAAGTACGGCATGGCCGACGCGGTCGTGGCCACTGGCGCCGCGATCATCGACATGGATTTCTTCGAGGCGCTAGGCTTTCACCACTATCAGGCGGACGCTGCGGTGGACGACCGCGACCTGCGCGCGCTCTACATCGACCGCATCTACGACACCTACATCGACGAGGAGGAGCTGCAGGCCTGTGATCACGCCATCAAGGAGGTCGCCGACAGCCTGCAGCCGCGCCCCTATTCGTCGCGCGAATTCATCCACGAACTCGGCCGGTGGCTCGCTTCGGGCAAGGCTCGCAAGCCCGGCAGCCTGATCGAGACGGCCTTTCATGAAGGCGCGCCGATCTTCTGCCCGGCCTTCACCGACAGCTCGGCGGGCTTCGGCCTGGTCAAGCATCAAGTCGAGCGGATCAAGGCTGGCCAGCCCTATCTTTCCATCGATGCTGTGGCCGACTTCCGCGAGCTGACCGACGTCAAAATCGCCGCCGGCACGACCGGCCTGTTCATGGTTGGCGGCGGGGTGCCCAAGAACTTCGCCCAGGACACCGTGGTGTGCGCTGAGATCCTCGGTCTCGAGGCCGACATGCACAAGTACGCCGTCCAGATCACCGTGGCCGACGTGCGCGACGGCGCCTGTTCGTCCTCGACGCTCAAGGAAGCCTGCTCGTGGGGCAAGGTCGACGTGACCTGGGAGCAGATGGTGTTCGCCGAGGCGACGACCGTAGCCCCGCTGATCGTCTCCGATGCCTATCACCGCGGGGCCTGGAAAAATCGCTCCAAGCGGCGCTGGGCGAAACTCTTCGACCGCGATTGATTCCGTCACGCTTCCCGGTGAGGCTCGACGCCTCACCGGAGATGACGCCGTGGCCGACAGTCTGAAGATTCTGGGCGCGATCGCCCTGCTGGGTCTCGCCGCCGCCGCCCCGCCAGCGAGCTATCTCGCTGGACGCGAGCCGAACGTTCTGGCCGCGTTGCCCAAGCCGCCGGCCGAGGGCTCGCCGGGAGACGCGGCGGATCTCGCGGTCTTCAAGCAGACCCGCGCCTTGAAGGGAACGCCCCGGTGGGACCTCGCGACCTCGGACGCCGACATCAGCAAGCTGCTCGGTGACTTCGATTGCGCGGTCGGCGCCCGCCTTTCCAAGATCAGTGCGCCAAAGCTCGGCGCCTTGGTCGCCAAGGCGGCGCCGGACATCAACACCGCCTTCAACGTCCCGAAAGACACCTTCAAGCGATTGCGCCCGTTCCAGCGCGCGAGTGGCGACATCTGCACGCCCGATCAGGCGGCCGGACTGGCGAAGAACTGGGACTACCCGTCCGGACACGCCACCTGGGCCTGGACATTGGGCCTCATCCTGTCGCGGACGGCGCCCGACCGCGCGTCGCAGATTCGCTCGCGGGCCCGCGCCTTCGGCGAGAGCCGGGTAGTCTGCGGCGTGCATGACGCCAGCGCCGTCGAGGCGGCGCGCGTGGCCGGCGACACGGTGTTCGCGGCCCTGGAGAGAGATGCGGCCTTCCGGGCCGACCTCGGCGGCGTCCGCGTAGAGATTCAGGCCCTGCGCGCCTCCGGGCCAAAGCCCGGCCCCGCCGCCTGCAAGGTCGAGGCCGATCTCACCGCCAAAAGGCCCTGGTAGGCGGCGCGACCGCGGCCGGCGGGTCGAGCGACGCCGTTTGACATCGCCGGCCCATCCAGGCTTGCCTCCAAACAGTTTCGCCGGAGGGTTGTGGGGGTGGAGTCTGAACAGCCGGCGGGCGTCGAGGTCTGGCGCGGATCGGTGGCCGCCTGGGAATGTGACCAGATGGGTCACATGAACGTGCGCTTCTACGTGGCGCGCGCCATGGAGGGCCTGGCCGAGCTGGCCGCCCGGCTGGGTCTGCCGGGCGCATTTCGGGCCCACGCCGAGGCGACGCTGATCGTCCGCGACCACCACGTCCGCTTCCTGCGTGAGGCGCGGTCCGGCGATCCGTTGGTCATGCGGGCCGGTGTGGTCGACATCGACGACGAGCAAGTCCGAATCTTGCAGTTGCTCTTCCACGCCCGGAGCGGCGAGTTGGCCGCGACCTTCCAAACCCTCGTGATTCACGCCACGGCCCGCGAGCGGCGGCCCTTCCCCTGGCCACAGCGCGTGCGTCAGGCGGCCGAAGCGCTGATGATCGAAATTCCGCCGCGCGCCGAGCCCCGCAGCCTGACGCTGGATCCGCCGTCCGGCGCGGCCAGCCTCGCAGAAGCCGAGCGCATGGGGCTGTTCCGATTGGCGTCCGGCGCGTTTGCGGCCCAGGACTGCGATGTCTTCGGGCGGGTCGAGGCCCATCACATCATCGGCCGGATTGCCGACGGGGTGCCGAGCCTCGCCGCGCTGCTCGGCGGACGGGAAGGGCCGAGGCCCGCCAACCTCGGTGGGGCCGTGCTGGAGTACCGTCTGGCCTACGCCGCGTGGCCGCGGGCCGGTGATCGCTATGTGGTGCGCTCGGGCCTGATCGGCTTCGACGAGCGCGCCCAGCGCCTCGCTCACTGGATGCTTGACCCGGAATCTGGCGAGCCCTGGGCGACGACGGAGGCCGTGGCCGTGTCGCTCGACCTCGAGGCGCGCAAGATCGTACCGCTCGACGCCGCCGCCAGAGCTCGCCTGGCGGAACGGGTCACGCCCGGCCTATCGCTCTAGCGCCCGCGCCAATCGCTCAGTGATCAGCTCCGGCCGTTCCATCGGCAGGAAGTGCGTGGTCCCGGCGACGGTCTCGATCTTCACGCCTCCGCTTGCCGTGAGATGCGCCTCTTCCTCGTCCGTCCGGCAGGTCGACCCGATCTCGGCCTTCAGGATCTCGAGCGGCGCCTGAACGGCGGCGAAGTCCGACCAGGGATCGTTGTCCTGGGCCTCGTAGGTCGAAGCCTCCCACTCCGGCTCGCAAGCGAGGCGCACGCCGCCGCCGTCGGGCAGGTCGCGGAAGCCGCCCTCGACGTAGTCGGCCAGCATGTCGTCGGGCCAGCGTGCGAAGGCGCTGCGCTTGCGAAAGGTCTCGAACGCCGCCCGCCGGTCCGGAAATTCGGCCCGGCGGCGACGCGCGCCATCGGCTAGCGACGGTTGCGGCAGGCCGCCCACCTTGGCGACGGCCAGGAATTCGCGCGACAGGATCACAGGATCGAACAAAGCCAGCCGTCGCACCCGCTCGGTCGTCCTCGCCGCAGCGCCGAGACAGCTGGCCCCGCCCATGGAATGGCCCGCCAGCACCACGTCGCGAACGTCCAGAATCTCGAGCAGGACAAGGAAGTCGTCGCGAAAGTCGGTCCAAGCCGTCCGCCCCTCGGTGACGGCCGGCAGAGTGGTCGCCCCGTGCCCGCGCTGGTCGGCTGCCAGGATCCGGTAGCGGTCGGCCAGGGGCGCCAGCACCCGCCGATAGGTCAGGGCGTTGAAGCCGTTGGCGTGGAGGAAGAGCAGGTCACAGGCTCGGTTGACCGGCCCGAAGTCGAGCACAGCCATTTCACCCGCCCCCCGCCCAGGCAGGGCGAGACGACGACGCGAAAAGGAAGCCTCAGCGGCTATTTCTTCGCCGGCGCGCTCTGGCCGGTGGCGGCCTGGATCAGGGCGGCGATCTTGTCGGTCGAATCGGCCGCCTGGCTCAGCATGGAAACCGGCGACGCGCCGGGTTTCACGGCGGCGACCACCTGATTGGCCGCGTTCTGAGCGAGGGTGACGGCGGCGTTCTGAGCCTGAGCGATCCTGGCCGAGACGGAGTCCTGATAGATAAAGCCGTAGGTCGGGTAGGTCGTCGTGCCGAGGTTGCGCGACGGGTCATTCCACACCTTGACCTCGCTCCAGTCGCCTTCCGGCGAGACATCGACCACCGTGACGTTCTTCTCCACGTGCCCTCGGTCGCCGTCGATCATCGACCAATTGGCGTGGGTGATCTGGATCACCCGATCGGTGAGCACCTGCGTGACGACCGCGACGTGTCCCAGGACCATCCGGCCGGTGGGCTTGAAGCACAGCACCGCGCCCGCCTTGGGCGTGTAGCCACGCTCATAGCGGCCGGCGGCCTGGGACCACCAGGTATGGGCGTCGCCGAAAATTTGGATGCCGGACATCAGGCGCGCGAAGGGCACGCATTGCCAATAATCTTCCGCGAGGACGTATCCCGGGCTTAGGGCGAGGGCCGCCGCGATCACGAGGGAACCCACACGGGCTCTCAGGCGTTGGGTCATCTTGTCCTTAAAATTCCCCCGATCCGCGCCAAAGGGGGTAACCTTGGATCGGGAAAATGAAAAGAGTCTTTATCCCGTTATCCACTCGCGGTTTCGTGAACAGGCTGTGCGTAGCGGTATAGTTCGCACCCCACAAGGGCTTAGTCGTATCTTGGTGAATCCCTGAGTCTTGCTTGTTCATCTGTAGTAATATCGGCCGGTCAATTGTTTTCGCGCGGGATACTTCGCTCGTCAGGCTGTTGTGATCACCAAATCATGGGCCGCGCGAACCCTATCGTCGCCCCCGAAACGCGCTGAAACCCGCTGTGAGGCCCCCCGCGTGGGCGCTGCTTAAGAATTTCATCCGACGACAGCTTGAATTGCGGCGCGATCGTGTCCCGCGGGGCGAATTGTCGCAGGGCCGCGCGGGGGGCGATCGCCGGCCGTCATGGCGTGAAACGCCAAAAGTTTGGCCACTCTCGCAGGTCACAGGAAGCTGTAGGGATCGATGTCCACCGTCAGGCGAATCGCCCCTGGCGGCCGCGCGCGCGCCCGCCAGGCCTCCATGTAGGCGGCGAGGTCCACCGTCCGCTCCGCCCGCACCAGAAAGCGCTTGCGCCGCCGCCCGCGAACCAGACCCAGCGGCGCATCGGCTGGGCCGAAGACCGCCACGCCCTCGGCGTTCGGCGCGGCCCGGGCCATCGCATGGCAAAAGGCGTCCAGCGCCTGGGCGTCGGGCCCGGAGACGATAGCCGCCGCCAGGCGCGTGAAGGGCGGCAGCCCGGCCTCCCGGCGCTCCGCCAGCTCGACCTCGGTGAAAGCGTCACGATCGGCCGCCGCCAGGGCGGCCATGACCGGGTGATCCGGAATCCATGTCTGCACCACGGCTCGGCCGGGCTTCTCCCGGCGGCCGGCCCGGCCGGACACCTGGGTCAACAGCTGGAAGGTGCGCTCAGCGGCGCGCAGGTCGCCGCCGCGCAGCGAGAGGTCGGCGTCGACCACCCCCACGAGGGTGAGGTTCGGAAAGTCGTGGCCCTTGGCCGCGGCCTGCGTCGCAATGAGGATGTCGATCTCGCCGGCCGTCATCGCCTCGATGAGGGCGCGCGCCTCGGTCGCACCGCCCACCGTGTCCGAGGAAAACACCGCCAGCCGCGCCTCCGGGAACAGCCGCGCGGCCTCTTCGGCGATGCGCTCCACGCCGGGCCCCACCGAGACCAACGAATCCTCGACGCCGCAATGGGGACAGGCTCGCGGCCTCGGCATGGAAAAGCCGGTCAGATGACAGACCAGCCGACCGCTGTAGCGATGCTCCACCAGCCAGGAATCGGTGTCTGGGGCCTTGAGGCGTTCGCCGCAGGCGCGGCAGAGGACCAGCGGGGCGTAGCCGCGACGGTTGAGAAAGAGCAGGCTCTGCTCGCCCCGCGCCAGGGTCTCCGCCATGGCGGCCACAAGCGGCGGTGAGAGCCAGCCGCCCGGCTCCGGCGGGTGCTGGCGAAGGTCGAGCAGCTCCACGTCGGGGAGAACCGAGACGCCGTGGCGGGCGGCAAGCTTCAGCCAGCGGTAGCGCCCGGAACCGGCGTTCCACAGACTTTCCAGCGATGGCGTCGCCGACGCCAGCACCACCGGACAACCCTCGATCTTGCCCCGCGCCACCGCCAGGTCTCGCGCGTGGTAGATGAAGCCGTCCTCCTGCTTGTAGGCGCCGTCGTGCTCCTCGTCGACGACCACGAGAGCGAGGTCGGCAAAGGGCAGAAAGAGCGCCGAACGGGCGCCGACGACGATGCGCGCCGTTCCGCTCGCCACGGCTTCCCAGACCAGTCGGCGCTGCGGCGGGGCGAGGGCGGAATGCCATTCGGCCGGCGCAGCCCCAAACCGCCGCATGAATCGCTCGATCACCGCCGCCGTCAGGGCGATTTCGGGCAGCAGCACCAGCGCCTGAGCCGTAGGCGACCGTCGCAGAGCCGCGGCCACGGCCTCGAGATAGACTTCGGTTTTGCCGGAGCCGGTCACCCCGTCGAGCAGCGCGACGGCAAATCCCCCGGACCGGACCAGACCCTGGAGCTGCTCGGCGGCGGCCGCCTGGCTCGGATTGAGGGCAGGCCCGGGGCCGCTCGGATCAGGGGGGTGGAGAGCCGGGGCCGGATCGCTCCAAATCTCGGTCAGGACCCCCTCGGCAATAAGGGGTTTCAGCACGCCAGATGAGACCTCGGCCGTCCGCGCCAGTTCGGCCGGCGTCAGCGGGCTGGCGGCCGCCGCCAGCACGCGGGCGCGCGCGGCGGTCAGCTTGGCCGGGGCCACACCCGTGGCCACGAGCCGCCGTTCAGGCCTTGGCCTGGGGGCCGAAAGCCCTCTCAGAGCCATGGCCAGAGGGCGGCCGGGCGCGTCGGCGGCATAGCGCGCGGCCCAGCCGATGAACTCGAGGGTGCGCGGCGGCAGGCGTGGATCGTCCAGCCTTCCCGCCAGGAGCTTGAGCGGCCGATTGCCGCCAACCCCGTCGCGCACAGCCATCACCACGCCGCGCAGCAGCCTGGGCCCGAGCGGCGCGGCCACGTGGTCGCCGACTGCCAGCTCCAGCTCGTCAGGCGCGGCGTAGTCGAACGCTTCGGGCAGGGGCAGGGGCAACAGCACCTGAACGATTCGATTCCCTGGGCGGTCGTTCATGGTCGGGTCTTCGAGGGTTTTTCAGGGGGCTTCAAGCGGGCGTTAACCTCGGCTGGCGTTTGATGGCCGCGTCGGGCGCCAGTGGAGCGGCGACGGCGAGACAAAGGGGCCGGGGAATCATCATGGAAGCCGTCGAGATTGTCTGCACCGAGGTCGAGGAACAGAGCGAGGCCGTGCGCGAGCTTTTGCGCGCCCATCGCGAAGCCCTCCTCGGCGATGCGCAGCTGTTGGCCGAATTCGGATTGCGGCTCTACGCGGCCAATGTCGTCGATTTCGGGCCCGTGGCGCTCTCGCGCGCCGCCGCAGCCCATCGCCGCGAATCGGACCATCGCCAGCGCCTGGAGGCTGTCTCTCGCGCCAACTTCGCCGCCCAGGCGCGCACTCACGCCTCGGTCATCGACCTCATCGAGGCGGCCGACCTCGCCGATCTCGCCCGCCGTGCCGACAGCATGGCCCGCCTCCAGTTCGGCCTGCTCACCGGCGTCGTCGCCATGGAGGGAGAGGACGGTGCGCCGGATGGTTGGCGGCGGCTTGCGCGCGGGCAAGTGGATCTCCTGATCGGCCGCGGCAAGACGGTGCGCATGGGCGTCGTGCCCACCGCCGTTGGACTTTTTGGCGATCTCGGCCCGATTGTCGGCAGCGTCGCCCTCGTGCGGCTCAGCGTGGGTCCTGGGAAACGCCAGGGCGTGCTGGCTTTCGCCGGGGTCGAGGCCGACGCCTTCTCCGCTGACATGGGACCGGATCTCGTCACCTTCCTGGCGCGGGTCGTCGAGCGCACGGCCGAGCGGTGGTCGCTCTAGACACCCTGACCGGCCGGGAGGCTCTGGCCGCGTTTCTCGACTGGCTGGCGCACGAGCGCCGAGCTTCGCCTCGCACCTGCCAGGCGTACGAGGCCTGCGTGCGCGCCTACCTCGCCTTCCTCGAACACCATTTCGGCGCGGCGGTTGATCTCGAAGCCCTCGGAGCGGTGAGCGCCGCCGATTTGCGCGCCTTCCTGGCTTTCCGACGCAGCGGCGAGCATCCGCTCTCGGCGCGATCCCTGTCGCAGGCTCTTTCGGCCGTCCGCGCCTTTCATCGGTTCCTTGATGCCCGGCTCGAGACGCCCAACACCGCCGTCGGGCTCGTCCGCGGTCCGCGCGTGCGGCCAGGGGCGCCGCGGCCGATCAGCGAGGACCAGGCCGAGGGCCTGGTGGCGGAAGCCGGCGAGGACGCCGAGCGGCCGGCCTGGGTTGGCCTGCGAGATCAGGCCGTGCTGCTTTTGCTCTGGGGCTGCGGCTTGCGGATCTCCGAAGCCCTGTCGCTCAAGACGCGCGACGCGCCCCTGCCCGAGGCCCTGCGCATTCTTGGCAAGGGCGGCAAAACCCGGCTGACGCCGGTGCTTCCAGCCGTTCGCGAGGCAGTGGACGCCTACCTCGCCGTCACGCCCTGGGCCGGTGGTCCGGACGAGCCGCTGTTCCGCGCCATCCGCGGCGGACCGCTCAAGCCCCGCCAGGTCCAGGCCCTGATGCAGCGGTTGCGCGGCCGCCTTGGCCTTCCCGAGCGGGCGACGCCGCACGCCTTGCGCCACTCCTTCGCCACCCACTTGCTGGGGGCCGGCGCGGATCTCCGCTCGATCCAGGAACTGCTCGGCCACGCCAGCCTCTCCACCACCCAGCGCTATACCGCCGTCGACGCCGCCGGACTGCTCTCAGCCTACGCCCAGGCGCACCCGCGGGCTTAGGCTTGCATGGTCCAGCCTTCGACGCCCATCGCCGCCTGGCGCAGGGCTTCCGAGCGGGTGGGATGCGGGTGGCAGGTGCGGGCCACGTCCTCGGAGGCAGCGGCGAACTCCATGGCCACGCACCACTCGGCGATCATCTCGCCCACATCCGGGCCGACCATGTGGGCGCCGAGGATCCGGTCGGTGACCGCGTCGGCCAGCACCTTCACGAAGCCCTCGGCCTCATGGTTGACCTTGGCGCGCGCGTTGGCGGTGAACGGGAACTTGCCGACCTTGTAGGCGACGCCGCGGGCTTTCAGCTCCTCCTCGGTCTCGCCGACGCTCGCCACCTCCGGATAGGTGTAGATGACGCTGGGGATGATGCCGTAGTCCACATGCCCCGCGCGGCCGGCGACGATCTCGATGCAGGCCACCGCCTCATCCTCAGCCTTGTGGGCCAGCATCGGTCCGTGGGTGACGTCGCCGATCGCCCACACGCCCTTCGCGCTCGTGGCGAAGTGGTCGGTCTCGATGAATCCTCGCTTGTCGGCAACGATCCCGACCGTCTCCAGGCCGAGGCCTTCCGTGTACGGACGGCGACCGATGGCCAGGAGAACATAGTCCGCCTCGATGGTCTCGGCCGCGCCGCCGGCGACCGGCTCGAAGGTGAGGGAGACGCCCGCCTCGCTCGCGGTTGCGGCGGTGACCTTGGCGCCCAGCTTGAACGCCACCCCCTGCTTGGTCAGCGAGCGTTGCAGCGTCTTGGCGACCTCAAGGTCGACGCCCGGCGTGATGCGATCGAGGAACTCCACCACCGTGACCTCTGCGCCCAGGCGGCGCCAGACCGAGCCCAGCTCCAGACCGATGACGCCCGCGCCGATGACGATCAGGTGTTTAGGAACCTCCGGCAACGCCAGGGCGCCGGTGGAATCGACGATCCGCTTCTGGTCGATCTCGACACCGGGCAGGGGGGCTGAGACCGACCCCGTGGCGATGACGATCGCGCCGGCCTCGAGCTCGGTCACGCTTCCGTCTGCAGTCACAATTTCGACCTTGCCAGGACCGGCGAGACGGCCCTTGCCTTTGATCCAATCGACGTTGTTCTTCTTAAGCAGGAACTCCACGCCCTTGGTGAGCTGGCCGACCGAGTCCGCTTTCTGCTTCATCATCGCCGGCAGGTTGAGCGTGGGCGTGACGTCGATGCCGAGGCCGGCAAAATCATTTTGCGCCAGCTCGAATAGCTCGGACGCGTGCAGCAGGGCCTTGGAAGGAATGCAGCCGACGTTAAGGCAGGTGCCGCCGAGCGTTTCGCGGCTCTCGACGCAGGCCGCCTTGAGTCCGAGCTGGGCAGCGCGGATCGCGGCATTGTAGCCGCCCGGCCCACCGCCGATGATGATCACGTCGTAGCCGGGCATGGGGACTCCTCAAAGGACCTCAAAACTGAAGCGCGGCCCGATATAGGGATCAAGGCGCGGCGCGTCAGGCCTTTTCGTCTGACGCCAAGAGGTGGTCGCAGGCCCCGGTCAACGCCGCGAAGGCCTGAGCTCCGGCGTGGGCAGGCCGCGCCGAGACGCTGCGGCTCCTCGCCAATCTACGGGCCGCCGAGGAAGAACATCGTCTGGTCGCCGAGGCCCTGAGTGTTCAGTTCCTTCGCGTGGCGCCGCCAGCCGGCGAGCTCGCGCCGGCTAAACAAGTCGCGGTCGCGGCGCTTGTCGGACATCGGAATATCGCGACGGTAGCGTTCGCTGGCGGCGAATTGGGAAAGACTGCCGGTCGATCGGGACTGCAGCACGGTCAGCCCGGCGTTCCGCGCCAGGATCGCCATCGCCGGCTGGGTCAGGAGATGGAGGTGCCGAGGCGGGTCCAGAGCGAACCAGTCTTCGCGATAGTGTCGCCACGCCCAGGAGTCGGCGACTGGCACTACGACGAGTATCCGTCCACTGGGCGCCAGCATGCGCTGGGCGAGACGCAGAGCGGCCAGCGGGTCAACCAGATGTTCCAGAGAGTTGTGGAACATGATGAAGTCGAAGCTCGACTCCCGGCGGCTCGCGAACGCCTCCAGGTCTTCCTTGTGAATCGTTACCCCACAGCGATAGCGAAGAGTCTCGCGAATGAACGGATCGACGCCGGTCGGTTCTGGAAACCCTCCCAGAGCCATGTTGAGCAGGGTTTTGCCGGCGCCACAGCCTACGTCCAGCACGCGCGCGTCTTTTCCAAGCCCCGCGTCTTTGATCCAACTTAAGTAGTCGAAGGGGCGGCTGATGTATTCGGCGATCGCGCCCAATACCTCGCGTCCGCCGAAACGTGACCTGACCCTGCGCGGATCGATGAATCGCCGAATTGGGTCTCGATCCAGGTTCCGGTGGCTGCGAAACGAGAAATAGTCCCCGGGGTAGAAGCGAGAGAGGTCCTCGGGAATGTCGGCGATCTGGACACAGCCGCAGCCGACGCACTCGACGTAGTCGAACGCCTCGCGCGTTCCATGAAGCATCTCGCGCACGCGCCAGCGCGGAAACTCGCCGCTGGTTCTGCAGATTCTGCAGGTCGCCAGCGCCGAATCCGCCTTCGGGGGAGCGGTGGCGTCCAGAGGTGAATTCATCAGCCGATCATAGCCCGACAACCGTCATCGCGAATGCGACCACCATGGCCGCCCGATCCTTCAACAACGACGAATTCATAGATGGCCATCCGGCGCTTCGTCGCTCAGGCTGGAGGTACCGCTTCCTGGCCGTCAGACCTCGAGCAGCAGGCGCTGGGGATCCTCGATGTGCTCCTTCACCTTCACGAGAAACGTCACCGCGCCTTGACCGTCGACGACGCGGTGGTCGTAGCTGAGCGCTAGGTACATCATCGGCCGGATGATCACCTGGCCGTTCACCGCCACCGGTCGATCCTGGATCTTGTGCATCCCCAGGATGCCGGACTGCGGCGGGTTGAGAATCGGCGTCGACATCAGCGAGCCGTAGACTCCGCCGTTGGTGACCGAGAAAGTGCCGCCCTGGAGATCGTCCAGAGTGAGCGAGCCGTCGCGCGCCTTGCCGGCGAGCTCGCCGATGGTCTTCTCGATAGCGGCCAGGCTCAGCACGTCGCAGTCCCGGACCACGGGAGTGACGAGGCCACGTTCGGTGCCCACGGCGACGCTGATGTCGTAGTGGTTCTTGTAGATCAGATCCTGGCCGTCGATCTCGGCGTTGACCGCCGGCACTTCTTTGAGCGCGAAGACGCAGGCCTTCACGAACAGGCTCATGAAGCCCAAGCGCACGCCGTGGCGCTTTTCGAAGATGTCCTTGTACTGATTGCGAAGCGCCATCACCGCGGTCATGTCGACCTCGTTGAAGGTCGTCAGCATCGCGGCGTTGGACTGGGCCTCCTTGAGCCGGCGGGCGATGGTCTGGCGCAGGCGGGTCATGCGCACCCGTTCCTCGCGCGCATCGACAGGCCGCGGCGCGGCCGGGGCCGGCGGCGGGGGTGGCGCTTTCGAGAGCGCCTCCAGAGCGGCCAGGGCGTCGCCCTTGGTGATCCGCCCGTCCTTGCCCGTGCCGGCGATGGCGGCAATGTCGAGGGTGGGATTCTCGGCCGCGATCCGCCGCACGGAGGGCGCTGCGGACGGCGGCGGCGGAGGTTCAGGAGTCGGTGTGACGTCTGGCTTGGGGGCCGGCATCGGGGCAGCCTCAGATTTTGGCGCCGTCGCGGCCTCCGATTTGGCGGCAGGCGCCCCGGCGCTCGCGCCGACCTGGCCAAGCCGCTGGCCAGGCGTCACCGTCGCGCCCTCCTCCGCATCGATGGCGGAGAGAACGCCATCTTCCGGGGCGACCACTTCCAGGCTCACTTTGTCGGTGTCGAGCTCGACCAGGACCTCGTCGCGCTTGACCGCCTCGCCGGGCTTCTTGGCCCAGCGGGCGACCGTGGCCTCAGTGACCGACTCGCCGAGCGCGGGGGTCATAATGTCGGTCATACTGCGGATGCTCCCATGGCGCTCAGCCGGCGCGGCGCCTCATCTAGACCAAAGGCCGCCTCAGGCGAAGGCGGCGGCGAGGAAGTTCTCCAGTTCGCGCTTGTGCCGGCTCATCACGCCCGCGGCGGTGGAGGCGGTGGCCGGCCGACCGACGTAGCGAGCCCGCTTGGCGGCGATGCTCATCTTGGCGAGCGTCAGCTCCAGCCAGGGATCCACAAAGCTCCAGCCGCCCATGTTCTTGGGCTCTTCCTGGCACCAGACCAGCTCGGCGGTCTTGAAGCGCCCAAGCTCCCCGGTCAGCGACTTCATCGGCCAGGGATAGAACTGCTCGAGGCGCAGCAGGTAGACGTCGCTGATGCTGCGCGCCTGCCGCTCGTCCAGCAGGTCGTAATAGACCTTGCCCGAGCACAAGATGACCCGGCGGATCTTGTCGTCAGCCGCCAGCTTGACGTCGGTGTGGCGGCCCCACTGCGCGTCGTCCTGCAGCACGCGGTGGAACGAGGAGCCCTCGGCCATGTCCTCCAGCGTCGACACTGCTTTCTTGTGCCGCAGCAGAGACTTGGGCGTCATCAGGATCAGCGGCTTGCGGAACTCGCGCAGCATCTGGCGGCGCAGTACGTGGAAGTAGTTGGCCGGCGTCGTGCAGTTGGCGACCTGCAGGTTGTCCTCGGCGCAGAGCTGTAGATAGCGTTCGAGGCGGGCGGAGGAGTGCTCCGGGCCCTGGCCCTCATAGCCGTGCGGCAGCAGCATGGTGAGGCCGCTCATGCGCAGCCACTTGCGCTCGCCCGAGGAGATGAACTGATCGATGAGCACCTGGGCGCCGTTGGCGAAGTCGCCGAACTGAGCCTCCCATAGTGTGAGCGTGCGCGGCTCGGATAGCGAGAAGCCATACTCGAACCCCAGCACCGCCTCTTCCGACAAGGCCGAATCCAGCGCCTCAAAGTGGGCCTGACCCGGGCGCAGGTGGCGCAGCGGCGTGTAGTGCTCCTCGGTCTTCTGGTCGATGATGTCGCAGTGGCGCTGGACGAAGGTGCCGCGCACGCTGTCCTGGCCGGAAAGACGCACGGGAAAGCCCTGGTCGAGCAGAGTGGCGAAGGCGAGGTGCTCGCCAGTCGCCCAATCGATATCCTGGCCGGTCTCGATGCTGGCGCGCCGCGCCTCGATGACCCGCTTGACCGTGCGGTGCACATCGATGCGCTCGGGAATGGCCGTGAACTTGAGGCCGAGGTCGATCAGCTTCTGCTTCGCCACGGCGGTGTCGCCCCGCCGTTCCTCGCCATCAGGCAAGGCGAGGCCGGCCCACTTGCCGTCCAGCCAATCGGCCTTGTCGGGTTCATAGGTCTTGCCGGCCTCGAACTCGCCTTCGAGGAACTTGTCGAACTCATCCACCCACGCGGCGACCTGGGTCTCCGTGGCCACGCCCTCGGCGATCAGCCGGCGGGCGTAGAGTTCGCGGGTGGATGGGTGGTCCTTGATGACCTTGTACATGACCGGCTGGGTCATGGTCGGGTCGTCGCCTTCGTTGTGACCGAACCGGCGGTAGCAGAACATGTCGACGACCACGTCCTTGCCGAACTGCTGGCGGTATTCGATGGCCACGCGGGCGGCGAAGGTCACCGCCTCCGGATCATCGCCGTTGGCGTGGAAGATCGGCGCCTCGACCATCAGCGCGCTGTCAGACGGATAGGGGCTGGTGCGCGAGTAACGCGGATAGGTGGTGAAGCCGATCTGATTGTTGACGATGAAATGCAGCGCGCCGCCGGTGCGATAGCCCTTGATGCCCATGAGGTTGAAGCACTCGGCAACGACGCCCTGGCCGGCGAAGGCGGCGTCGCCGTGCATGAGCAGGGGCAGAACGTGACTGCGGCCTTGCGTCGGATCGGTGCGCAAGGTGAACGCCTGCTTGGCGCGCGCCTTGCCGAGCACGACCGGGTTGACGATCTCCAGGTGGCTCGGATTGGCGGTGAGCGAGAGGTGCACCCGGTTGCCGTCGAACTCGCGGTCCGACGAGGCTCCCAGGTGATATTTGACGTCACCCGAGCCCTCGATGTCCGAGGGCAGGGACGAGCCGCCGCCGAATTCGTGGAAGATGCTGCGGTAGGGCTTGCCCATCACCGCCGCCAGCACGTTGAGCCGCCCACGGTGCGGCATACCGAAGACGATGTCCTTCACGCCCAGCGCGCCGCCGCGCTTGATGATCTGCTCCAGGGCCGGCACCAGGGCTTCGCCGCCGTCGATGCCGAACCGCTTCGCTCCTGGGTAGCGCTTGGCCAGGAAGCGCTCGAACGCCTCAGCCTCGATCAGCTTCTTGAGGATGGCGATCTTGCCTTCAGGCGTGAAGCTGATCTCCTTGTCGTGGCCTTCGATGCGCTCCTGCAGCCAGGCCTTTTCGGCCGGATTGGAGATGTGCATGTACTGCACGCCGACGGCGCCGCAGTACGTGCGCCGCAGGATCGCCAGGATCTCGCGCACGGTGCCGGTCTCGAGGCCCAGCACGTAGTCCAGGAAGATCGACCGGTCGAAATCCTGCTCGGAAAAGCCATAGCTGGCCGGGTCGAGCTCTGTGGCGTCGCCCTCGGGGATGGCGATGCCCAAAGGGTCGAGGTTGGCCTTCAGGTGGCCGCGCATGCGATAGGCGCGGATCATCATGATGGCGCGCAGGGAATCCAGCGTGCGAGCCCGCACCTCGTCGGGGCTGGCGGCGGGCTGGGTCTCTTCGATCCGGCTCTTCAGCTTGGTCTCGACCGCCGGCCACAGACCGTCCACGGCCGAGAGCCAATCCGGCCTCGAGGCCGGGACAGCCGCGGGCGTCCAGGTCGGCGGAGCGGCGGCGGCGCGCACCGCGTCCGGCGCATCAGCCAGGGAAACGAAGAACGCCGCCCAGGAGGGCTCGACCGAGCCCGGGTCCGCCGCCCACCGCGCCTGGAGATCTTCGACGAAGCCGGCGTTGCCGCCATAGAGAAAGGAGGTTTCGGCCAGGAGCTCGTTGAGCCGGCCAGCGTCATCCGCCATGTCAGTTCACCTTTGGCGCCGCACACAACCTGGCGCGAGGGTCAGATATGTAGCCTCAAGCGACTTGGCCACAAACCCCGGCGACTGTGCGGTGCAGCGAAAACCTGCCCGCATATGGCCGAAACTTCAGGCCTTGAGAAGCTCCACCAGGGTATGACCGAGGGCCGCGGGCGAAGGTGAAATGCGAATGCCTGCCGCCTCCATCGCCGCGATCTTGTGCTCGGCGCCGCCCTTGCCGCCCGAGATGATCGCGCCGGCGTGGCCCATGCGCCGCCCAGGCGGGGCGGTGCGGCCAGCGATGAAGCCGACCGTTGGCTTCTTGATCCGGTGTGTGCGCACGAACTCGGCGGCGTCCTCTTCGCCCGAACCGCCGATTTCGCCGATCATGATGATTGAGTGGGTGGCTTCGTCGTGCAGGAACATGTCCAGCACCTCGATGAACTCGGTGCCCTTTACCGGGTCGCCGCCGATGCCCACGGCGGTGCTCTGGCCGAGACCGGCCTGCGTCGTCTGGAAGACCGCCTCGTAGGTCAGGGTGCCGGAACGTGAGACCACGCCCACCGTGCCAGCCCGGAAGATGGAGCCCGGCATGATGCCGATCTTGCACTCGTTCGGCGTCAGAACGCCCGGACAATTGGGTCCGATCAGCTGCGACTTGGAACCTGAGAGCGCGCGCTTGACCGCCACCATGTCGGCCACCGGGATGCCTTCGGTGATGGTGACGATCAGCGGGATCTCCGCGTCGATGGCTTCCAGGATTGCGTCGGCGGCGAACGGCGGCGGCACGTAGATCACCGTGGCGTCCGGCTTCGCCGCCTGCGCCGCCTCGGCCACAGTGTCGAACACCGGCAGGCCGAGGTGGGTCTGCCCCCCCTTGCCGGGCGAGACCCCGCCGACCATGGCCGTGCCGTAAGCGATGGCCTGCTCGGTGTGGAATGTGCCCTGCGCGCCGGTCACGCCCTGGCAGATGACGCGCGTCGACTTGCCGATGAGGATGGACATATCTGTCTGCGGGCCGCTTACGACTTGATCTTGAGGAGGTCGATCACGGCCACACCGTTGTCGGCGAAGACGTTGAGGAAGAAGAGGCCGGAGCCGGCGGCCGCGGCTTCATAGGCCGGCTGCTGCACCGCCGTTCGGGCCGCGCCAGCCTCACTGTAGCGCCAGGTGGTCTTGTCGCCGGTCTTGCTCTCGGGGGCGAAGCCGAGCCAGGCCTGGGTCTCCTGCACGGCGGCGGTCACCGCGATCTTGGTCACCTTCACCGTGCAGGCCGTGAGGTGATAGGTCCCCTTCGTCCCGGTCCAGGCGTTCACGGTGATCTCGGAGTCGCCCATCACGCGCTTGCGGGCGATGCCTTCGGTGGGGGTGACGCCGGGCAGCGGGTTTTGGTCCGCTTCGGTCACCGTCCAGCCGGGCGCGGCGAGGGCGGTCTTGACCGTCGCGAAGTCGGCGTGGGTGTCGCCGCATATCGCCTTGAAGGTGTCGATGCCCGGCGTGGCCGCCGCCGGGGCCGCAAAGGCGGCCAGAGCCGCCGAAATCAGAATCAGTCTCACGCCGCTTTCTCCTTGACTGCGCGGACAATTTTTTCCGCTCCGTCGGCCAGATCGTTGGCCGGAACGATATCGAGGCCGCTTTCCCGCAGAATCTGCTTGCCGAGCTCGACGTTGGTGCCTTCCAGACGGACCACCAGGGGCACTTTGAGGCCCACCTCGTTCACCGCCGCGACCACGCCCTCGGCGATGATGTCGCAGCGCATGATGCCGCCGAAGATATTGATCAGGATGCCTTTCACGTTGGGATCGGCGGTGATGATCTTGAACGCCGCCGTCACCTTCTCCTTGGAGGCGCCTCCGCCCACATCGAGGAAGTTGGCCGGCTCGGCGCCATAGAGCTTGATGATGTCCATGGTCGCCATGGCCAGGCCCGCGCCATTGACCATGCAGCCGATCTCGCCGTCGAGCGTGATGTAGCTCAGGTCGTATTTGGCCGCCTCGATCTCTTTGGCGTCCTCTTCGGTCTCGTCGCGAAGAGCGGCAATCTCCGGCTGGCGGTACAGGGCGTTGTCGTCGAAGGACACCTTGGCGTCGAGCACCTTGAGCGCCCCGTCGGCCGTGACGATCAGCGGGTTGATCTCAAGGAGGCTCATGTCCTTGCTGGTGAACGCCTTGTAGAGCGCCGGCAACAGGGCGCGCGCCTGCTTGGCCTGGTCGCCCCCGAGGTTCAGCGCCTTGGCCAGAAGGGCGGCGTGATGCGGCCACGGGCCGGTGGCCGGGTCGATCGAGAAGGTGACGATCTTCTCCGGCGTCTTGGCGGCCACCTCCTCGATGTCCATGCCGCCCTCGGTGGAGGCCACGACCGCGACGCGGCTGGTCTCGCGGTCGACGAGCAGGGAGAGATAGAGTTCGCGGGCGATGGCCGCGCCCTCCTCTACATAGAGCCGGCGCACGACCCGGCCCTTTGGTCCGGTCTGGTGGGTGACGAGGGTCATGCCCAGCATCCGGGTCGCTTCGGCCCTGAGGTCGTCCAGCGACTTGACCACCTTGACGCCGCCGCCCTTGCCACGCCCGCCGGCGTGAATCTGGGCCTTCACCACCCACACCGAACCGCCGAGCTTCTCGCCGGCGGCGACCGCCTCGTCGACGCTGAAGGCCGGAAATCCCCGCGGAACTGGGACTCCGAACTCGGCGAGGATCGCCTTGGCCTGGTGTTCGTGGATGTTCATTGGGGGTCCGGCCTCATGCTTGGGGCCCGGCGCTTATAGGCGAGGCTTTCGCGCGGGCGCAACGCAGACGCCGGGGAAAGCTTGGCGGCGTCGGCCGGATCGGCGATGGTCCGGCATGTCCATGCCCGCGCTCGTCCTGGCCGTCGCGCTGGCCGCCCTGGCCTGGATGACCTGGCGGGACCGGGCTCAGTTCGCCGCCTTCAAACTCTACACCGCGACAGAGGAGCGGCAACGCCTCTATCGCCTCTGGCTGGTGGAGAGCCTGGCGATCTTCGCCGCCGGCTCGCTGGCGGCCCTCGCACTGCTGGGTCAGCTGGGTTCGATCATCCGCGAACCGGACGCGTTCCAGCCCCTGTCAGCCGCCATCCATGCCGCATTGCCAAGTCACCTTGGAACTGAGTTCGGCATCGGCCTCGCCTTTGGAGCCGGTATCAGCCTCGTCGCCGGCCTGATCGCTGCGCGGCGTGGCGGCCGAGGCGGCGTCATTCAGCTCGGCGATATCGGCCCGCTGATGCCGCGCAACGGCCAGGAGATGGTCCACACCGGTCTGCTGTCGTTGGCGGCCGGCCTTGGCGAGGAGCTGTTTTTTCGCCTGCTGCTGCCCCTGCTGCTGGTCCAGCTCGGCGCGCCGCCTTTGCCCGCCTTCGTCCTGGCGACCGTGATCTTCGGTCTCGCTCACCTCTACCAGGGGTGGATCGGTATTCTGGCGACGACAGCGGTCGGCGCGGCCCTGGCGGCGCTCTATCTGGCGACTGGCGCGCTCTGGGTGGCCATGGCGGCCCACGCCGCCGTCGATCTCTTCGGGCTGGTGATCCGTCCGGCCCTCACGCGGCTGGCTTCGCCCCGTAGCGCATCATGAACATCTCTACCGCCCAGTCCACCTGACGGGCCGCCTCGGCGGACGTCAGTTTCGGCGTGATCCCGAGCGTCGCCTCCATGTGGTGGATCCGGCACAGGCCGAAGAACTGCCAGGCCGCCTCGTCACAGTCGGCGATTTCCAGCTCGCCGCGCGCCATCGCCAGCTCAAAGTATCCAGCCAGGCGGTCATGACCGACTCTGGGGCCGGCCTCGAAGAATATGCGCGCCAGCTGCGGCGTTCGACGGCACTCGGCGACGATCACCTGATAGGTGCGGATCGCGAAGTCCGAATAGATCCGGTCTAGATAGCGCTCGCCAACCTGGCGCAGCACCTCCGGGACCGGGCGGTCGTCGGAAAAGTCGACGATCATCGCACCGATCTTGCCGCAGGACTCGCGGACGTGGGCCTCGAACAAGGCCTCCTTGCTGTCGAAGTAGTTGTAGAGCGTTCCCTTGGAGCCGCCGACGCGGGCGGCGATCTCCGACATCGAGGCGGCCTGGTAGCCATCTTCGAAAAACACCTCGGCGGCCACACTCAGGATGGCTTCGCGCTTGAGGTCCTTGCGGGTCGGTGGGGGCGTGTCCATCTGTTTCTGACCGTACTGTACGGTTGCGGTTGACAAGTTCGGCTCGGCCGGTAACCTAACAAAATGACCGTACCGTACGGTCACACTAGTGACATGAACCGGGGATGTCCAGCATGACGAGACATACCGCTTTGGTCTCGGCTCTGCTTCTCAGCGCCTGCGCCGCCGTGCCGGGCGCGAAGCTCGCCGACGTCAAGCCGGTCGCCTACCAGGCCGACCAGGCCTTCGCCGCCACGCCTGCGGCGTGGCCGGGCGACCATTGGTGGCAGGCCTACAACGATCCGCAGCTGGACGCTCTGATCGAGGAAGGACTCTCAGGCGCGCCGAACATTGCCGCGGCCAAAGGCCGGCTCGAAAAGGCCCGCTCGCTCGCCGACAGCGCCCGCGCCGATCTGCTCCCGAGCCTGGACGCCAACGGGCAGGTCGCCACCAAGAAGCAGTCCCTGAACGAGGGCTTCCCGCCGCAGTTCGCGCAATACCTGCCCGAAGGCTACCACGGCTTCGGCGAGGTGACCCTCAACCTCAACTGGGAGCTCGATTTCTGGGGCAAGAATCGTAAGGCTCTCGCCGCCGCCATCTCGGAGACTCGGGCCAGCGACGCCGATCTGGCGGAGGCCCGGCTCGTACTCTCCACGGGCATCGCCGCCGCCTACGCCGACCTCGCCCGGCTCTATGCGGAGCGCGATGTGGCCGAGCGCGCCGTGGCTTCACGTCAGGAGACGCTCAACCTCGTTCAGCGGCGCGTGACCAATGGCCTGGACACCCACGGCGAGCTGTCGCAGGCGCAAGCGGGGCCGGCCTCGGCCCGCGCCGACCTCGAAGCCATCGACGAGGAGATCGCTCTCACCCGCAACGAGATCGCAGCCCTCATGGGCGAGGGGCCCGACCGCGGCGTGGCCATGGTCCGCCCGAAGGACGCCAGCCTGAAAACCTTCGGCCTGCCGCAGCGCTTGGCCGCCGACCTCCTCGGCCGCCGGCCCGACATCGCCGCCGCTCGCTGGCGCGCCGAGGCCGCCGCCAAGCGGATCGGCGTCGCCAAGGCCCAGTTCTATCCCGACGTGAATTTGAGCGCCCTGATCGGTTACCAGACCCTCGGCCTCAGCAAGCTCTTCCAATCCTCGTCGAACATCGGCCAGGTCGGACCCGCCGTCTCTCTGCCGATCTTCGAGGGCGGAGCCTTGAGAGCCAACCTGAAGGGCGCGCGCGCCGACTACGAAACGGCCGTGGCCAGCTACGACCAGACCCTCACCGAAGCCCTGCACGAAGTGGCCGACGCCACCGCCAGCGAGCGGGCGCTCGGGTCGCGTCTCAAAGAAAGCAGCGACGCACTGGCCGCCGATGAAGACGCCTATCGCATCGCGCGGCTGCGCTATGAGGGCGGGCTCTCCAACTATCAGAGCGTATTGCTCGCCGAGGACGCCGTGCTCACCGGCCGGCGCACCGTCGTCGACCTCAAGGCGCGAGCCTTCACCCTCGATGTCCAACTCGTCCGCGCCCTGGGCGGCGGATACCAGACTTCGGTAAACTGACATGCCACTCGACGAGGCTTCCTCTATGCCCGACACCGCCGCCGAGATCCGGCCCGACGTCTCCGCCGCTTCCCAGCCCAAGGGACCCAGCCTGCGCGCCCGCCTGTTCGCCGGCCTGGGCGTGCTGGTCGCCGTGCTGGCGATCGCCTGGTTCATCTGGTGGTTCCTGGTCGGCCAGAACCACGTGACCACCGACAACGCCTATGTGAACGCGGATGTCGCGGACATCACCCCCCTGGTGGCCGGGCCGGTCACCCAGGTCCTCGCCGTCGACACCCAGGCGGTGAGGCGCGGCCAGCCGCTGGTGGTGATCGACCCCACCGACTTCCGCATCGCGCTGGACCAGGCCAAGGCTCAGCTCGGCCAGGCCGAGCGCCGCGTGCGCGGGTATTTCGCCAACGAGGGCGCCCTCGCCGGCCAGGTGGAGGCGCGCCAGGCAGACATCACCCGCGCCGACGCCCAGATCGCCAGCGCCCAGTCCGACCTCGACCGGGCCCAGACCGAGCTCGGCCGCCGCCAGCGACTGGCCAATTCCGGCGCCGTCTCGGGCGACGAGCTGACCCAGGCCGAAAACGCCTTCCACACCGCCAAGGCGGCCCTCGCTTCGGCTCAGGCGGCCAAGGTCCAGGCGCTCGCCAACCGCACTGCCGCTTCCGGCGCCAAGGACGTCAACACCGCCCTCATCACCGGCGGGCCGGTGGAGTCCAACCCCGATGTCGTGGCCGCCCAGGCCGCCGTCGACGCCGCCCAGCTCAACCTCAACCGCACCGTGCTCTCCGCGCCCTTCGACGGTGTGGTGGCCCAGAAGAATGTCGCGATCGGCCAGCGCGCCCAGATCGGCCAGTCGCTGATGACCGTGGTTCCGGTCTCGAAGGTCTACGTCGACGCCAACTTCAAGGAAGAGCAGCTGCGCAAGGTGCGCGTCGGCCAGCCCGTAGTTCTGACCTCCGACTACTATGGCGGCGGCGTGAAGTTCCACGGCCGCGTGGTCGGCCTCGCCGGCGGCACCGGCGCGGCCTTCGCCCTGATCCCGGCCCAGAACGCCACCGGCAACTGGATCAAGGTCGTGCAGCGCCTGCCGGTGCGTGTGGCCCTAGATCCAGCCGAAGTGGCGCGCCATCCGCTGAGCGTCGGCCTGTCGATGAACGCCGATATCGACGCCGGCGCCCACTGATATGTCCGACACTCGGCCCGGAGACGATTTCGCCCCGATGGCGGGGGCGCCCCTGTGGATCGCGGGCCTGCTGCTGGCGCTCGCCAACTTCATGGTCGTGCTCGACACCACCATCGCCAATGTCTCGGTGCCCAATATCGCCGGCGGCCTGGCGGTCTCGCCCGACCAGGGCACCTGGGTGATCACCTCCTATTCGGTGGCCGAGGCCATCACCGTGCCGCTGACCGGCTGGCTGGCCCAGCGGTTTGGCGCGGTGCGGGTGTTCTGCGTGGCCATGGTCTGTTTCGGCCTCTGCTCGGCCCTGTGCGGCCTCGCGCCTTCGCTTAACGTCCTGATCCTGTTCAGGATCATGCAGGGCCTGTCAGGCGGGCCGATGATGCCGCTTTCCCAGACTCTCATGCGCCGGATCTTCCCGGCCCACATGCAGGGCACCGCGCTGGGCCTGTGGGGCATGACCACGGTCGTGGGCCCGATCGCCGGCCCCCTGCTCGGCGGGGCCCTGGTCGACGGGCCCGGCTGGCCGTGGGTGTTCTACATCAATGTACCGCCGGCCATGGTCTGCGCCTTCTTCGCCTGGCGCATGCTGAAAAGCCGCGAAACGACGACGGCGCGCCGGCCGGTGGACGTCGTCGGTCTCGCCCTGCTGATCCTGTGGGTCGGGTCGATGCAGATCATGCTCGACAAGGGCAAGGACCTCGACTGGTTCAGCTCGCGCTTCATCGTCGGTCTGGCGATCCTGGCCGTGCTCGGCTTCCTGGCCTTCATCAACTGGGAGCTGACCGACAAAAACCCCATCGTCGACCTGAGGGTCTTCCGCCATCGCGGCTTCGCGGCCAGCACGGCGATCATGAGCATCGTGTTCGGGACGTTCTTCTCCTCAGTGGTGCTCATCCCGCTCTGGCTGCAGACCAGTATGGGCTACACGGCCACCTGGGCCGGCCGCGTCACCGCCTGGCAGGGCGTCTTCGCGGTGATCATGTCGCCGATCGTGGGGCGTCTGGTCACGCGCGTTGATTCCCGCGCTTTGGTCTGTTTCGGGGTCCTGATCATGGCGGCCACATCGTTCTGGCGGGCCGGTTTCACCACCGACGCCAGCTATTGGAACATCGCCCTGCCGCAGCTGGCGCTCGGCTTCGCCGTGCCCTTCTTCTTCATTCCCCTGACCGGCCTTGCCTTGGGTTCGGTGAAACCACAGGAAACGGCGTCCGCCGCGGGCCTGCTCAATTTCGCCAGAACCGTCTCGGGGGCCTTCGCCGTCTCGATCACCACCACGGCCTGGGACAATACGGCGACGCGTCACCACGTCGACCTGGCCGGCAATCTGAACAATCCCCACGCGACGCTGAACGCGTTGCAGTCGATGGGCCTCAGCGCTCAGCAAGCGGTCGGCGCGCTCGACGACATCGTTCAGGGCCAGGCGGTCATGGCCGCCACCGACCACATCTTCCTGATCAGCGCCCTGATGTTCGTGTTCGGCGCCTGCGTGGTCTGGTTCGCGCCGCGCCCCAGGGCGCCGGTCGCGGCAGGGGCCGGCGGCCACTGAGCCCTGGCCTGCCGCCAGCGTCTCCTCTAAATTCGAGCGAACAGGGGGAGTCGAAATGAACACACGCCGTCGCCTGGCGCCGCTCGTCGCTATGCTGGTCGCCGCCGGCGGCGGCGCGGCCGCCGAGGACACACCTCAGTCGCCGCCGGCGCCCGCCCCGGCGGCTGCAGCCCCGGCGGCGGACAACACCGCCAACGCCACCAAGGCTGTCCAATCGGCCGTAACCTCGTCGCTGGACAAGTTCTTCACCGGCGTCGATGCGACACCCGACCAGAAGACCCAGATCCAGGGGATCATGATGGTGGCGGTGGGCAAGATCCTCCAGCTCAAGGGCCAGTTCGGCAAGCCGAGCGCCGAGCTCTACGCTCTCGTCTCGGCCCCGACCCTCGATCGCGGGGCCTTCGAGGCGTTCCGCGCCCGGGAAATGGCCGGCGTCGACCAGGTCAGCCACATCATCTCCGACGCGTTCGTCGATTCGCTCGCGGTGCTCACCCCGGCCCAACGGGCCAAGTTCGCGGAAAAGCTGAAGCCCAAGGTTCACACTCCGACACAAACGCCCGGCACGGCTGCAACACCGGGCGGCTAGATCCCATCCGCTCCTTCGCATTGGGGCGGAAAGGGAACTTCCACATGAAGATCGAACAGATATCCGGCCTGCGCCGCTGGCTCCTCCCGGCGGCCCTGGCCGGGGCCTTGGCGGTCGGCGGCCTCGCGGCCACCGCGCAAGGCATGGGTCACGGCATGGCCGCCATGTCGTCAGACCACGCGGCGATGGAGGCCCATCTCGACAAGATGCTGGCCGCCGCCGAGGCGACTCCCGATCAGACGGCCCGCATCCATCAGATCCTCGGCGCGGCGATGGGCGAGATGGCGCCCTATCACCAGCAGGAGGCCGATGGCCACGCCGCGCTGCATCGCATTTTGACCGCCTCGGTGATCGATCGTGGCGCGATCGAGCGTCAACGCGCCCAGACCGTGGCGGCCTTTGATCAGGAGAGCCGCGTGATGGCCAAGGCTTTCGCCGACGCCGCCGAGGTGCTCACGTCGGCGCAACGGGCGACGCTGGCCGCCAAGATGCAGGCCGAGCACTGAGTGGGACCTCCCGCTCTCGGCGACAGGCGCCGCCATCAGGCCTAGTCTCGCCGCCGTGAGCGGGAAGATCCTCATCATCGACGACGACGTCCGGCTGGCAGACATGGTCGGCGCCTACCTCACCGGCGCCGGCTTCGCGGTCGAGGCCAGGCGCACAGGCGAGTCGGGCGTCGCGGCGGCCGGCCGCCGGGATTCCGGTTTCGATGTCGTGGTGCTCGACATCATGTTGCCGGACCTCGACGGACTGGAGGTCTGCCGCCGCCTGCGCGCCGCCAGCGACGTGCCGATCCTGATGCTCTCGGCCCGCGGCGAGGACGCCGACCGCATCGTCGGCCTGGAGATCGGCGCCGACGACTATCTCGGCAAGCCGTTCAACCCGCGCGAACTCCTGGCCCGTCTCAAGGCCATTCTGCGCCGTCGGCGAGGTGAAGGCGGCGCCTCGGCTCTGCGCTTCGGCCGCCTGGAGATCGATCCGGGCTCGCGCATCGTGCGGGTGGACGACGCGCCGGCGGCGCTCACTTCCTATCAGTTCGACCTGCTGCTTGCCCTCGCCCAGCATCCGGGCAAGGCGATGAGCCGCGAGCGGCTGATGGACCTCGTCCGCGGCGAAGAGCTCAACGCGCTCGACCGCTCCATCGACGTCCACATCTCGCGCATTCGCGCCGCCATCGAGGACGACCCAGCCCACCCGCGGCGGATCATCACCGTGCGCGGCGCCGGCTATCTCTTTGCCCGCATCCAGGACCAGGGCTGAGATGACCCTGCGCCGCTCCCTGTTCTGGCGCATCTACGCCACCCTGGTCGGCAGCCTGGTGGTCCTGGCGATGCTGAGCACAGTGGCCATGCGCAGCCGCTCGGCGATCGAGAGCCGCATGGGCCATCTGCACGCCTCGCTGCTGCTTCTGGTTGCGGCCGGGATCGTGGGCCTGGCGGCCTATCCGGTGGTGGCGCGGCTGACCGCCCGGCTCGAGCGCCTCAAGGGCAGCGTCGACGCATGGGGCGCCGGCGATCTCGAGACCCGGGCCGACGCCAAGGGCAATGACGAGGTGGCGGCTGTCGCCGCCAGCTTCAACGCCGCCGCCGAGCGGATCGAGCGCCTTCTGGCCGCGCACCGCGACCTGTTGGCCCATGCCAGCCATGAACTGCGCTCGCCCCTGGCCCGCCTCTCGGTGGCGGTGGAGATGTTCGCCGCACGCCCCGATCCACACCTGAGGCCCCAGATCATGACCGACATCGCCGAGCTCTCGGCGCTGGTGGACGAGATCCTGTTGGCGAGCCGCCTGGACCAGGGGCCGGAGCCCGACATTGACCAGCGCGTAGATTGTCTGGAACTGGCTGCGGAGGAAGCCGCCAGGGCCGGAGCCGAGGTCCGGCGTCTGGATGACGGCCCGTTCGAGGTCGCCGGCGCGCCGCGCCTGATCCGGCGGCTGATCCGCAACTTGCTGGACAACGCCCGCCGTCACGGCCAGCCGCCGGTAGAGGTTACGCTGGGTCGCGACGGCGGCTTCGTGGTGCTCACGGTGACCGACGCCGGGCCGGGCGTTGGCGAGGCCGACCGCGCCCTGGTGTTCGAGCCCTTCCACCGCCCCGCCGGTCGCGCCGAGGCCGACGGCAGCTGGGGCCTGGGCCTCTCGATCGTGCGCCAGATCGCCAAACGCCATGGCGGCGGCGTCGCCTGCCTAACACGCGAGACGGGGGCAGCCTTCGAAGCGCGGCTGCTTGCGGTCGACTAGAGCGAGTTGAGGTTAGACGACTCCATAGCCTGAGTTCTTGAGATAGTTGGCGCACTCGGCCGGATCGTAGGTATCGAGGAGTTGGCCAGTGACTTTGAGGAGCGCGTCGTA